>Ga0172379_10000161_pt1 | contig 182847 bp, 120 predicted proteins | sample GrowelOW334metaG_FD_119756 | JGI IMG/M metagenome (GOLD analysis project Ga0172379, IMG submission 119756) | Groundwater microbial communities from an aquifer near a municipal landfill in Southern Ontario, Canada - Groundwater well OW334 metaG | ecosystem: Environmental > Aquatic > Deep...
GATCGAGCGCGTGCTCCAGCGGGATGAGTATGCCGACTATTGGGCGATGAAGTGGAGCGACATCCTGCGGGTGAAGGCGGAGTTCCCCGTTAACCTGTGGCCCAACGCGGCGCAGGCGTATCACCGCTGGATTCGTGCGTCCATGGCCGAGAACAAACCGTATGACAAGTTTGTGCGGGAGATGCTCACGTCGAGCGGCAGCAATTACCGCGTTGGGCCGGTCAACTTCTATCGAGCCGTGCAGAACAAGACGCCGGAAGGCATCGCCATCGCAACGGCCATGGTGTTCTTGGGATCGCGGGCCGAATTCTGGCCGAAGCATTATCTGCCGGGCATGAAGATGTTTTTCACGCAGATTGGTTTCAAGCCCACACGCGAGTGGAAAGAGGAGGTCGTTTTTTGGGATCCCAGCAAGATTACCAACAACGTGCCGCAAATGGCGACATTCCCGGATGGCACGCAGGTTCAGTTGCCGGCGGATCGGGATCCGAGGGAGGTCTTCGCCGATTGGCTGATTCGGCCGGAGAATCCGTGGTTCACCCTCAACATCGTGAATCGCATGTGGTCGTGGCTGTTGGGACGCGGCGTGATTCATGAGCCGGACGATATCCGGTCGAACAACCCGCCCAGCAATCCGGTGTTGCTAGCCTACTTGCAGAAGGAACTGGTCGCGTTCCGCTATGACATGAAGCACATTTTCCGGTTGATCCTGAACTCCAGAACATACCAGATCACTTCAGTGGCCAGATATAGCAACCCGCAGATCGAAGCCAATTTCGGCGCCTATCCGCTGCGCCGTCTGGATGCGGAGGTGTTGATTGATGTCATCAACAAGATCACTGGCACGTCGGATTTATACACCAGCGCTATTCCGGAGCCGTTCACCTTTATTCCGGACAACAAACCGGCAGTGGCGTTACCGGACGGTAGCATCAGCAGTTCCTTCCTAGAATTGTTCGGTCGTTCGCCGCGCGCCACCGGCATGGAGAACGAGCGGGTTTACAAGCCGCTTCCCTCGCAGCGGCTGCACATGCTGAATTCGAGCCATATCCAGCGCAAGATTGAAGAAGGCCCGAAGATGAAGGTGATGTTCGAGGGGAAGCGCAAATCGCGCGAGATTACGGACGATCTTTACCTGACGATCTTGTCGCGTTTCCCCAACGGGGACGAGGCGAGGATGGCAGAGGCGCACGCCAACTCCAAGGTTGTCAAAGGACAAGAGGGTTGGGTGGACGTTGCCTGGGCTTTGATGAACAGCACCGAGTTTCTTTATCGGCATTGACTTTAGCGGAATAGAGTTCGAAATTACGAAGAGCGCCGGCTTGGCCGGGAGAAAAGAAAGGAAGTTAGCGTATGAGCACAGAACGCAATAGGAAATCGAAGTCACAGGGTCTGCATTCAACCGGTATCTGCAAACCGGTTTCCAGACGTGAAGCAATGCGCCGCGGCCTGATCGGCACGGCAGGACTATGGCTGACGGACCGTCTGGCTCCCGGCGTCCTGGCAGCGGTGACGCAGCCGGCCGCCAAAACCGCGGCTCCTGTCAAGGTCAAGGCCAAGTCGGTCATCCAGATCTTCCTCTGGGGCGGCATGTCGCACAACGACACGTGGGATCCGAAACCGGACTCCGGCTACGATTACACCGGCGCGTTGAAGACGGCGATTCCGACCAAGGTGGACGGGATACAACTGGGCGAGCTGTTTCCCGAACTGGCGAAACAGACCGACAAGTTTTCTCTCATCCGCAGCATGACCCACCGCAACTTTGGTCATGAGACCGCGGCCTACCTGATGCAGACTGGCCACACACCTGGTGAGCGGTTGGCCTATCCGAGCGTTGGCGCCGTGTTCGCTCTCTCCAAAAACGACACATACAAGGGCCTGATTCCGCCCTTTGTGGTGATGACCCAGCCGGCTGGCCGGTTCTCGGAAGCGGGCTTTTTGCCTGGCAAGTATAAGCCCTTTGCCACTGGCGGCGACCCGAACGCAGCCCGGTTCGAAGTGGAAGGCGTTGTCGCCAGAGGCATCACAGACGAGCGGCAAAAGGCGCGGCGGGAATTCCTCCAGAAGATGAACACGCTCGGAAACTCCATGGCGCATAACCCGCAAGTCGCGGCTTCAGCCGATGCTGAGAAGCAGGCGTATAACCTGATCCTTGGCGAAGGCAAAGACGTGTTCGACCTCTCTAAGGAGAAGTCGGAGTTGAGAGACAAGTTTGGTCGGAACACGTTCGGACAGGAGTGTTTGGTCGCGCGGCGGTTGGTTGAGGCCGGCGTCCCCTACATCGTCATCAACTATCCCGCAGGCTGGGATTCGCACAAGGATCACTTCCAGACCATGCGCCGGCAATGTCCGCAACTGGACCAAGGGCTGGCGATGCTGTTCCAAGACTTGCACGATCACGGCTTGTTGGAGAGCACGATCGTGTGGTGCAGCGGCGAGTTTGGCCGGACACCGAAGGTGGACTGGCAGCCGCCTTGGAATGGTGGCCGTGGTCACTACGGCAACGTCTTCACCGTGCTGGCTGGCGGCGGTGGCTTCAAGGGCGGCCAGGTGGTCGGGTCGTCGGACGCGAAGGGTGAGGAGCCGAAGGACCGGCCGGTGTATCCGGTGGACTTCCTCGGCAGCATCTACGCGCTGGCGGGCATAGACCCCAATGGCTTGTTGCCGCATCCTCTGGGCATTGAAGCCAAAGTGTTGCCACTTGGCGAAGAAGGCGTGAAGTCCAATGGGATCCTGAAAGAGATCATGTAAGAAGTCAGATCGTAACCGCCGGCGCAAGGACAGCGAAGCGCAAGACCGCTCACGCGTCCTTGCGTCGGCGAGTGTAATCCTTGAAACGGAGTTCCTCATGAGCACATTCCGATGGCAGGCAGTTCTGGGGTTGGTCGCGGTGCTGGCATTCACGTCAGGCGCGCAGGCACAGCACCCTTATATCGGCTTCGTCTATCCCGCTGGCGGCCAGCAGGGCCAGACGTTTCAGGTTACACTTGGCGGGCAGTTTCTGGATGGTGTGGACACTGCGATTGTGTCCGGCGAGGGTGTGAAGGTCAAGATCGTCGAATATAACAGGCGTCTGAGTCCCCAGGATATCATGCTGTTAAGGGAACAACTGGATGATCTGAAAAAAGGTGCGTCGAAGGATGCTGAGACGAAACAACTCATCGCAAAGCTGGAGAAGAGAATAGCTGATTACGTTCTAAGGCCGCAGAGCGTTGCCATCTCCAACATAGTCGTCGCCGAGGTCACGGTGGCTTCCGACGCGAAACCCAGTGAGCGGGAACTGAGGCTAGGCACGCCGCGCGGGTATTCAAACGCGATGGTCTTCTACGTGGGCCAACTGCCGGAAGTCAGCGCGGAGCCGATGTCCACTAGTCAGTTGCAAGTGCTTGGCAAGGAGGAGGAAAGCCTGCGCAAGAGAAGGCGCACCTTGGCGGCGCGGGGCAATGCCGGCACTTCCGAAATGATGGCAGGTGGCTCGGAATCTCGCGGCGGCATATCCGAAACCGAGGTGCGCATCCAGGTGCCATGCACCGTGAACGGCCAGATCGGTTCCGGCGAAATCAACCGCTATCGGTTTCAAGCGCGGAAAGGCCAGCGCCTTGTCATCACGGCATTGGGACGGCAACTGATCCCGTATATCGCCGACGCCGTGCCCGGCTGGTTCCAGCCGGTGTTGGTAGTTTACGACGCGAACGGAAAAGAAGTGGCGTATGATGACGATTTTCGTTTCAAGCCCGATCCGGTTGTTTTCTTCGATGTGCCGAAGGACGGTGAATATGCGTTCGCCATCTATGACGGCATCTACCGCGGCCGCGAGGACTTCGTTTATCGCGTCACCATCGGCGAACTGCCGTTCGTGAAGAGCATCTTTCCGTTGGGCGGACGGATAGACACTGCGTTGACCGTCGAGATGAAAGGCTGGAATCTTCCATCCACCCGGCTGACGCCCCCCACCAAGGATGTGGAGCCGGGAATCTATCCGATCGGTGTGCGCAAGGAAGGCTTCTACTCCAACCGCGTGCTTCTGGCTCTGGATTTGTTGCCGGATTGTTTGGAGCGCGAGCCGAACAACACGCCGGCCACCGCGCAGAAGGTGGCGATGCCCATCATCATCAATGGGCGTGTTGACGTGCCGGGCGATTGGGACGTGTTCCAGTTTGAAGGTCGCGCCGGTCAGGTGATCGTTACAGAGGTCTCTGCGCGCCGGCTGGATTCACCGCTGGATTCCGTGCTCAAGATCACCGATGCATCCGGCAAGCAACTGGCGTATAACGATGACGACAACTCGGACACCATCTCGAAACTCAAAGATGTAGACTGGGGCGTGAACACCCACCACGCGGACTCCTACATCCGCACGACCCTGCCCGCCAACGGAACCTACTACGTTCACCTCGGCGCTGCCGACCGTGCCGGCGGCGAGGAGTATGCCTACCGTCTGCGCATCAGCGAGCCGCAACCCGACTTCACTTTGCGCGTCACGCCGTCCAGCGCCGGCTTCCGCAGCAGCGGCGCCAGTTCTTCCGTCAGCGTTTTTGCCATCCGCAAAGACGGTTTCGAGGGTGATATCACGCTGGGTTTGAGAGATGCGCCGAAAGGGTTCTCATCGTATGGTGCCACCATATCGAGCACCCAGCGAGTGGCGCAACTGACACTGTCCACCTCCTTGGATTCTACGGAAGTGCCGGTCACTTTGGCCATTGAAGGCCGCGCCACCATCAACGGCAAGCAAATTGCTCGCGAAGCTGAGCCTTGCGAAGACCGGATGCAGGCGTTTCTCTGGACACACCTTGTCCCCGCAAAGGAATTCGTGGCCTCCGTTCATGGGAACCAAGAAGCCACCGCTCCCCGAAGGGGAGGGAATAAGGGCAAGAGGAAATAATCCCGCAAACCGAACTTGATCGCAGTGCCGGCATTCTTGCCGGTTCAGCCTGGGTTTTCGGGATAATCAGCGGTTACTTTTTAGCGGGAGTCGCCGGCTTATCCTCAATGTTGGATTCGATTTCCGCGATCTTCCGGTCATACAGATCCTTGGTTATCAATCCATCTTCGAGAAGTCTCTTAAGTCTCCTCAACTGCTGATCGGCCGCCTGCCTGGTATATTTGCGCACCTCTGTTCCGGCTGGGGCTTCCGCCATGAATTCGTCGCGGCTCAGCTTGCCGTCGTTGTTCTTGTCCTTCGCCTTGAACAAGGCGTCGCTCTTTGTCCCGTCATTCTTGCTTGCGATCTTCCACTCGGCGAGGTTGACAAAACCGTCGCGGTTCGTATCACTCTGTCTGAAATCCTTCTTGGCGGGATCCTCTGTGGTTGTCTTCTCACTCGGCGTCTTCTTCTTTCCTCTTTCCGCGGCGCCCGCGACTGCGGCACAAAGGATAATGACAGCAAAAGCTTTGATAATGGATTTCATTTGGCTCCGTGGGTTAAATTTGGCGGCTCAACTGTCCGCATCGCGCATACCATAACCGCATCCTACATTGCGGCCTAGGGCCGTCAACGCAAAAACTCGGCCCCATCTGCGCATCTCCGTCTTCTGCGCTCGGCAAACGAAAGCCGGCTTGGTAAACGTATGCCCGTGCCGCCGTGCAGAACCGCGCGATTGGAGAACAACGCCATGCCAACCAAGAAAAAGCAGTCCCAACCCAAAGCTTTCGTCCAGACCGCACAGTCGCTGATGAAAGGCCTCGACCGTTGGCGGCAGGTTGGAGCCGACGAAGGGCGCATCGTTCGTGAGATGACGCTGCGCAACGAACTCTCCGGTGGCACGCCCACTGTCCGCGCGTTCGAGGAGAACTGGCGCAAGTTCACCGGCCTCAAATTCGCCATCACCGTCTGCAACGGCACCGCCTCGCTCTACAGCGCGTTCTTCGGCTTCAAGGTCGGCCCCGGCGACGAGGTTGTCTGCCCGACCTACACGTGGATTTCCACCATCGGCCCTGTGCCGCTGCTCGGCGCGCGACCGGTGTTTGCTGAGTGCGTGCGCGACGGCATCACGATTGACCCCGACGACATCCGACGCCGCATCACGAAGCGCACCAAGGCCATCGTCGTCGTCCATCTCTGGGGGTGGCCGTGCGACATGGACGCCATCATGGCGATCAGCCGCGACACAGGCATCCCGGTCGTCGAGGATTGCTCGCACGCCCACGGCGCGCTCTATAAAGGCCGTGTCGTCGGCTCCATCGGCCACGTCGGCTGCTGGAGCTTGCAGGGAACGAAGCCACTCAGTGCGGGCGAGGCGGGCATCATTGCCACCAACGACACCGAAGTCTTCGATCGCGCCTGCCTGCTCGGCCAGGTCAACCGCATGGTCGGCATGGACCTGGTCACCAACCGCTACCAGCATCTCCAGCCACTTGGCATCGGCATGAAATTCCGCGCGCATCCGCTCGGTGTCGGCATCGCCAGCATTCAACACAAGAAACTCGCCGCGCTCAACAAGCGGCGCGGCCGTTACGTCGAGCAGGTCGAGGCGGGCTTGGCGAGCATCCCGTGTCTGAAACCAATCGCGACCGCCCCCGGCTCGAAGCGGAACGGTTACTACGGTTTCCCGGTCCTCTACGATCCCGCCGCGCTCGGCAGCGTGCCGCGGGAGAAAGTCATCGAAGCCATCAACGCCGAGGGTGTGCCGGTCAGCGCGGGCTTCTACGAACTGTTGCACCGTTTGCCCTACTTCCGTGACGGCTTCGACCTCTTCGGCAACGACCGAGGCCCCATCTGTAAGACCGACTCCACCAACTTCGACGCCCCGTGGCTCGGCTGCAAAGACGGCGATTTCCCCGTCACCGAGGCGATGCACGCGCGGTTGATCTTCCTGCCGATGCTCAGTGACCCGGCCCCGAAAGCAGCGGCGAAAATCCTCGAAGCAATCCAGCGCGGGGTCAACAAGGCGGGCAAGTGACGGCTACTTGGCGACGATCTGGAGCGGCATGGCCGGCGCGTTGCAGTTGAAAGGATTCTATTTAATCACACGGGCTTCTACGCCCGCGATCTCGCGGTTCGCGAACTCGTCCGTCAGGAGCCACTCTTGGTAGAGGCGTTCGATCTGCCTCAGCCACCCCTCGACCGATGACCTCGTCAACGTAGGCTTCACGTCCTTGGGGCGTTGTTCGTCACGGATCGGCGGGCGGATGCGATCGGCGGGTGGTTGGTAGGATGAATCGAAGACCAGGACCGGCAGGGTTTCGGCAGGCAACAGATGGCGCCAAAGGAAGGCCTGCATTTTGTCTTCGGCCGGCACGGCCTCGTGGACGATTTCCCGGTCCCCGATTTTCACTGTGCCCACGACGGTGACGTTGACCGGCTTTTCCGTCTCGGCGAGGCTGGTTTTCAACGAGAGTCCCACGGCCTCTTGTTTGGCTGCCAGCGTGGTGCCGGACGATTCGAACCCCTGTGGCAGGTCTTTGAACTTCAGTGTGATCGGCCCGTCGAATCCGTCCTTGCGCATGGCGAAGACGGTCACTGTAGCAGACCCCTTGCTGGGCATAATGAGTCGGGAAGGAATCAGGCGTAGCGCGAAATCAGGTTGCGGCTGGCTGATCCGGAGCCGGTAGGCGCACTCCTTTCCTGCCTGCCGCCTCGTGTCGCCGATGTGAATGAAGTATTTTCCGTCGGCGGGCAGTTTTACCATGAGGTAGGAATCGGCGTGGTCGGTGTTCAATCCTGATGCCGCGTCGTAATGATCGTCGTTGAGCGCGATGATTTTGCCATCCGCGCCGGTGACTTTGACGAAGGAATCCATCGGGGAGCCGAGGCGGCGCGCGGTCACTTCCGCGACGATGGTCTCACCGGCTTTCCCTTCCACCTCAAAGACATCCCAGTCGCCGGGGCGATCCATTCGGCCGTTGATGATGATCGGGAGAGTCACTTTATGTGCGTTGGTCGAGATGTTGTTGGGTTCCTTCTCCAAGCACTCGGGCAGCGTGTCCAGCGCAAATGGCACGTAGTTGGAAACGAGTTTCCCGTTGGTGGGGGCAATCAGATGAACCCCCGGTTTTGCGTCTTTGGGGGGTGGCGCGATCGTGCTCTTCTCCAGATTCCAGCCGTTCATCTCGATCTGGACCGGCTCGCCCACGCGGCCGCCCAACGGGAAGATACTGGTCACGAAGGGCAGCTCGCCGATGGTGATTCGATACACGAAGCTCTCGCGGCCGCGAAAGAGCGCCTCGTTGATGCTCAACAGATACTCGCCGTCCTCGGGAACCTCGAAGTAAATCAGCGGGTCGGGGCTGGAATGGAAATCGTCGTTATACGCCAACTCCTTGCCCTTGGCGTCGCGAAGCTTCAGCACGGTCTGGCACCAACCGGGAACGCCATCGGGGACGTAGGGGATCAAGTCCCTGGCTCTTGCGGAAATGACCAGACGCTGCCCCTTGTTCGCCTGAAAACGATATCGGTTCATCTCGCCCGCCGCGATCTGGCCGTTCATCGTGCACGGCACTGTGACGCGCATCTCCTCCTCTTCCCGCGGCCTTTTGCGCTGAGCCAGAAACTCCTTGCCGAGCAACGGGAGCTGCATGGTCTTCATCGGCTTGCGGGCGACCTCGGGCACTTGGCCGATGTAGAAAGACAGCGGATTGGAGACACCCCGTTTGGTGATCACCCTGATCTCCCGCCGGCCCGGTTTTGCGTCGGGCGCCACCGTGATTTCGGCAAAGACAAGCTCGGTTTGGGAACGAACGGCCGGGTTGCGCTCGTCTTCCGCGAACCTCTTTTGGATCCGGTCTATCAGCTTCTCCTTGGCCACTTCCTTCTCGGACTTGGGAGGTTGGTTCTTCGCGTCCTTTTCGCTTGGTTTCGTGTCTTTGGGTTTCTCCAGCTTCGCATTGCATTTGACGCAGACGGTGGCGTCAAGCGCGTTGGCAGTAGCACATACCGGGCACATCAGGGAAGCGACCGCGTTGGGTCCGGTATCTGGGCCGATGGGCGCGGGAAACTCAAACGAGGCCATCTTGGCGGCCATCGCGTCGTCCACCGTCGTTTCCTTTTTCCGCAACACGCCTAATTGCTGGTTGACCAACCCCATCTCCTGGTTGTCCAGCACCCGGTAGTAATCAACGAGCCGGGCGGAAACCCCTTCGCCGCTCACAACCACATCCGAAGCATAGACAAGCCCCTGTCCACCCAACCTGATCGGGAACGTGGTGTCCTGCTGGCCGCCGGCGGGATAGACGAAACCGATATACTGGCTCTGCGCCCAAACCGGGGATGCAGCCGCCAAGAGGATGACCAGCCCCAAGATCGGAAGCCTGTTGAGTCTACTCATGAAGTTTTTCATTTTCCGGGCTACATGATCTCCTCAAGAAGCCCGGCCGATTTCATGCCTTCGTTCTCGGTGTCCAACACGTAGGCGTCCAGCCCCCAGGGATGAGGCAGCTTGGCCGTGGCGTCTATGCCAGCCAACAGATACATGCTTCCCAGCAGGTCCGCGGGATAAACAGGTCGCTCCTTGACGTTTTCGGCTTTCTCATCGGATGAGCCGACCACGCGGCCGCCCTTGAATCCGCCGCCGGCAACTAGCACGGTGAAGACGTTCCCATAGTGATGGCGTCCGCCGTTCCACGGTGGCTCCCACGATATCTTCACCGTGCGGCCGAACTCGCCGGAACACCAGACCAACGTGGTATCAAGCAAGCCGCGATCCTTCAGATCGGCGAGCAGCGTCGCCAGCCCCTGGTCCAACATCGGGCACTGGTTCCTCATGGTCGCGAAGTGGTTCGAGTGCGTGTCCCAGCCACCGGGGAAGCTGATGGTGATGTAGGGCACACCCGCCTCGACCATCCGCCGCGCCGCGAGGCATTCCTGCCCGAACGTGTGGCGGCCGTAGCGATCCCTGAGTTCCGTAGGTTCGTTGTCGAGATTGAAGACTTCCTTCCCCCTGCCCAGGATCAACCCGTAGGCTTTCTGCTTGGCCTCCTCGATGGCCGCCATCTCCGGGGCGGACGCAAGGCCGTAGCCCAAGACATTGGTCTTATCAACCAATTCACGGCGGGCCTTCTGCCGCCCGTCGTCTATTCCCCTGTTGACGATTCCCTGCACTTCGAAGCGGCCCGCGTTTGGATCGCCGCCGGTGGCGAAAGGCTTATAGGCGGGGCCGAGGAAGCCCTCCTCGGAAAACCGCCCGGCTGCCTCCAACATCACGACATAGGGCGGAATCAGCCCTTTGTATTGGTCTTTCTTGAAGTAGGTGAATATGGCGCCGATGCTCGGGTAGGCGAGCCGTCCGCCCGGCAGGTGACCGGTTTGCATCAGGTAGGCGGCCGTCTCGTGGCCGTTGTTCCCGTGGGTCATGCTGCGGATCAAGGAATACTTGTCGGCCTGCTTGGCCAGTTTGGGGAACAGCGCGCCGAGCTGGATTCCGTCCACGTTGGTGGGGATGACCTTGTCAAAATCAGCCATGTAGTCGTAGCCTGAACGGGGCTTCGGGTCCCAGGTATCGTTGTGCGACATGCCGCCCCACAAGAAGACCTGGATGACCGATTTGGTTTTGACCTTCTTGTCCTTGGCTTTGGCTTTGGCCGCCGCGTCCCGGGCCGCCTTCTCTTCGGCGGCTTTCTGCTGCGGCGTCTTCTCTGCCGGGGCTGCGAAGATGCGGGAACTCAGACCGCCGGCCGTGATCATGCCCGCCACGCCCAAAGCGCCGCGTCGCACGGCCTCGCGCCGGGTTACCTGCTCTTGGTTGTCTCGATTGTGGTTTGCGCTCATGATTTCCATTTTCCTTTCACCAGTAATATCAATGCCGCAGGAGGAACTCGGGGCTGTTGATCAACGCCCAGGCAAGATCAAGCCAGGCGTTGTTTCCTTGCGTCGCTCCGCTCTTGGCATATTCCTCGGCGGCCTTTACGTCGGCATCCGTCGGAAACCGCGAGAGGATGGTCAGGTAAAGTCGCTCGGCGATTTGATTCGGTTTGCCGCCCTGGGAGATTATCGCCGCGAGCTTCGGGCCGTTCTGAAGCTTGCTTTGGAGCGTGGCTGAATTCAGCATGTGCAGCCACTGGGTCGAGGCAAGTTCGCTGACGCGTTCGGCTTCCATCCCCGTGGACCGCGAGGAACGCCCGAACAGCGTCAGGAAGGGACTGGTGATGCTGCCGTCGGCCAGCTCCACCGCAGACATGTCTTTGGGAATATACGTGAAAGGCTCCGGGACTGCGCTGGTGTAAAGGTCCGAACCGCCTGTGATCTCGTTCAGAGCGTCAATCAACAGCTCGGCTTCCACCCGCCGCAACGGGTAGCTGGCGAAGTGGGCTTTCGCTTCCGGAGTCTGGGACTTCGGGATCGAAGAGAACTGGTAGGCGGTCGAGGTCAGGATCAGCCGCTTCACATGCTTCAGGTTGTAGCCGCTTGAGACCATCTCCTTTTCCAGGAAGGCCAGAAGCTCCGGGTCGCTGGGCGGGTTGTCGTCCCGGATGTTGTCAGGCTCGTGGATAATGCCGCGTCCCATCACCCACGCCCAAGTGCGATTGACGATGGCTTTGGTGAACCAAGGATTCTCCGGTCGAATCAGCCACGCGGCAAATACCTCCCGCGGATCGCGGTCCGGCGGAACCGTTGTCTTGGTGCCGTCCGGGAAGACGGCCGCCAGCGGCCCGTTTTCGATCAGAGGTTTGGCCAACGCCTGCGGAATCTGGGCGGTAGCGGTCACGGCCTTGGCCACGGCGTCCACGCCAGGCGCGGTGTTGCCCACCACATTGGTCAAGCCGAGGGGATCCCAGAAGACGATCTCTTCTTTCCACTCGCTGGTGGGCTTGTAACCGACCTGCGAGAAAAACGCCGCCATGCCAGCGCGACGCTCTGCCGGCCAGAGCTGGACCCGCGTGCCCATCAACGCCAATCCCACGGACGCGGCGATACCCTCCGAAGTCTTGTCCTGGATGGCGCGGTAGAAGTTCACCGGCCCGACGCGGAAATTGCTCCCGCTGGAGGTGAGCAGCTCCCGGGCGAATTTGTCGTAGGGTTTGTTCTGGGCAATCGATTCCCATATCCAACGGTAATAGGCCTGCGCCGCGTTGGGCCAAACCTTGACGGGGAACTCCGCCTTCACTTTCAGGATATCGCTCCATTTCATCGCCCAGTAATCGAAATGCACCGGCTGGTCGAGGAGACGGTCTATCAGGGCGACGCGTTTGTTCTTGTCGGAACTTTGAATGAACGCCTTGGCCTCTTCTGCGGACGGCAGCGTGCCGGTCATGTCCAAATAGGCGCGACGGACAAACACCGCGTCGGTGCAGAGGAGTGGTTTGATGCCTAACGCCTGCAATTTTGCAAAGACGATTTCATCAATCCGGTTCGCCGGCTTCGGCGGCTCGGAACTTTCCATCAGGCTTGTCACCTGCCGGGCGGCGACCAGCCGGTAGAGCGCGCCCTTGGCCTGCTCGACCAAGCCACGCTTGTCGTCGGCGACCTTCATGGACTCCGTATATGCCGCTCGCGTCTTCTCCGCATCCACCTTCAACGGGACGGCCGCGGCTTCAGTTTCGGTGGCCGCTTTTTCGTCTGCCACATGTGTCTCTTTGGCCGCGACGATCCGTTTCTTGAGGTTCGCCAGGCCTTCTTCGGCCGACTTCTTCCGCGTTTCGGTCCTGGCCAACTCCCGCCCGGCGGTGTTGGCCTTGATCGCCGCTTGATCCAGCTTCTGCTGAAATGGGGTCAGAACTGCCTTGGCCTCATTGGCCGCTTTGCGCTTGGCGGCGGCATCGGCGGTGGCCTGATTGCGTGCCGTATCGAGCTTGATGACTTCCTTGGCCGCTTCCTGGGCTGCTTGGTTCGCGGTGGTTGCGGCGGCTACCCGGTTCTTCGCGTCGGTCGTGGCCGCGTCGGCAGCCTTCTTCTTCGCCTCCGCTTCCGCAAACTTCTGCGCGGCGGCGGCCGCCTGAGCCTGCGCCGCTTTATCGCTCTGTTGCGCCTGAGCGAGGGCGGCTTTGGCCGCGTCGGCTGCCTTGCGTTTGGCGGCGCTTTCGTCGGCGGCCTGTTTCTTCTCCGCGGCCGGCTTGGCGGCATCCGCTGCAACCTGCTTGGCCTTGGCCTCGGCGGCCTGCGCGGCCTGCTCAGCGGCCTGAGCAGCCGTGTCGGCCGCGGCCAACTGCTTCTTCACATTCGCCAGGGCATCGTCGGCCGATTTCTTCTGTGACTGCACTTCGTTCAACTTCTGCGCGGCGACCGTGATCTGAGCCTGCGCTTGCTGCTCGGCCTGCTGTGCTTGAGCCAGCGCTGCCGCGGCATCCGTCGCTGCTTTGCGTTTGGCAACGGCTTGTGCTGCCGCCTGCTTCTTCTCCTCGGCTGATTTCTCCGCGGCTTGGGCGGCTTGCTCGGCAGCTTGAGAAGCTGTGTCGGCCGCGGCCAACTGCTTCTTGATGCCCGCCAAGCCAGCGTCGAGCAGTGTCTTCTGCGCCGTCGCCCGGGCCAGCTTCTGCTCTTCGGTGTCGGCCAGCTTCTGCGGATTTTCCTGGACTGCCTGAGCCTGGGCCAAAGCCGCCTTGGCGTCGTCGGCTGCTTTGCGCTTGGCGGCAGCGTCGGCTGTGGCTTGCCGCTTCTGTTCCTCGGTCCTGCCGGCACGCTCGGCCATCACCTTGGCCGTGGCCTCCGCAGCTTGGGCCGCCGGCTCGGCTGCTTGGTGAGCGCCTTGGGCGGCGGCCAACTGTTTCTTGGCTTTGGCCAAAGCCTCGTCGGCTCCTTTCTTCTGGGCTGTGGCATCGGTCAGCTTCTTAGCAGCGGCGTCGGCCTGGACTTGTGCTTGCTGTTGGTTTTGTTGCCCTTGGGTCAAGATCGGCTTTGCCGCGTCGGCTGCTTTGCGCTTGGCGGCAGCGTCGGCTGTGGCCTGCTGTTTCTGCTCCTCGGACCTGCCGAAAAGGGCGGCGACTCCTTTGCTTCTGGCTTCGGACGCCTGCGCCTCCTTTTCGGCTGCGTCAGCAGTGCCGGTGGCCGCAGCCAGTTGTTTCTTGGCGCTGTCCAACGCGCCACCGGCTGCCTTCTTCTCTGCTTCCGCGCCCGCTGCCTTCTGGTTGGCTGTATCGGCGGTGGCTTGAGCTTGTTGCTGTGCCTGCTGAGCTTGGGCCAAGGCCGCTCTTGCATCGTCAACCGCTTTTCGCTTCACAACGTCCTCGCGGACGACCTGAGCGAGTTCAGTGGCCGATACGACTTTGGCTTTGGCCGCCGCCGCTTGAGCAGCCTGCTCGGCTGCCTGGGAAGCGGTCGTGGCAGCGGTCGCCTGGTTCTTGGCATTGGCCAAGGCGTCATCGGCTGCCTTCTTCTCTGCTGCCGCGGGCGCTCCCTTCTTGGCGGCTGCATCAGCGGCGGCTTGAGCTTGTTGCTGTTTTTGCTGAGCCTGGGTCAGGGCGGCTTTTGCATTGTCGGCAGCGGCAGCGGTCTGCTGCTTTTGCTCCTCGGCAGTGGCGGCAACATTCACCATCGTCTCGGCGGTGGAGGCCGACACTTGGGCGGCATGCTCGGCTGCTTGGCAAGCGGTCGTGGCCGCGGCCACCTGCTTCTTGGCGTTGGCCAAGGCGTCGTCGGCACCCTTCTTCTCTGCTGCCGCGCCCGCTGCTTTCTTGACGACCGCATCGGCGGCGGCCTGCGCCTGTTGCTGTTTTTGCTGAGCCTGGGCCAAGGCCGGCTTTGCATCGTCGGCCGCTTTGCGCTTCGCAACGGTCTCATTGGCGACCTGAGCAAGCTCGGCGACCGATACGACCCTCGCGTTGGCCGCAGCCGCTTGGGCCGCCTGCTCGGCTGCCTGATAAGCAGTCGTGGCGGCGGCCACCTGCTGCTTGGCGTTGGCCAAGGCCGCGTCGGCTGCCTTCTTCTGCGCTTCCGCTTCCGCCAGCTTTGGCGCGGCGGCGGTGGCCTGAGCCTGCGCTTGCTTGTCGGTTTGCTCTGCCTGGGTCAATGCGCTCTTGACAGCGTCGGCCGCCTTGCGCTTGGCGGCAGCGTCGGCTGCGGCCTGCTGCTTCTCCGCCTCGGAAACCGGTTTGGCGTTGGCCGCGGCCGACTGGGCCGCCTGCTCGGCTGCATCGTGAGCGGTCGTGGCTGCGGCCAACTGTTTCTTGGCGCTGGCCAAGGCCTCGTCGGCAGTCTTCTTTCGCGCTTCCGCTTCCGCCAGCTTCGGCGCGGCGGCGGTGGCTTGGTTCTGCAAATTCTGCTCGGTTTGCCGTGCCCGGGCCAGAGCGGCCTTGGCCGAGTCAGCCGCTCTGCGACCGGCTGCTGCTGCGGTCGTGGCCTTCTTGGCTTCGTCGTCGAGCTTGTTGGCCGCGTCAGTGGCGACCTTCGCCGCGGCCTCAGCTTCCTTGGCCGTCTTCTCGGCCGCATCGTAAGCTTGCTGTGGAGGAAGCGCGGCGGCCTTGGCGTCGGCCAACGCCGTGTCCAAGGGAGGCTTGGCGTTGGTCGAGTCGGTCAGGGCCTTGATGACCACGGGCAAGTTGGCCTCGGCCTGCTTCAACTCTGCTACGCCCGGATCGCCCGCCAAATTCTTCGCATCAGTGGCCTGCTGTCGCTTCGTATTGGCCGTTTTGCTCGCGGTGGCGTATGCCGTGTCGGCCTTTTGCATGGCGGCCCTTAGAGGGCCGATCGCAGCTTCCGCCTCCTTAGCCGCCTTATCGGCCGCATCGTAGGCGGTCTTCGCCTTCGCCTCCGCGCTTGGCTCAGCCCCGGCGTTGGCCGGCTTTGGCGCCTCCGCGCCTTGAGCCGACGCGCAAATGGAAATCGCAAGGGTGACCACAAAGGGCAAAACAAGGGATAGAAGATTGCTCTTGGCCTTGGGGGCCAACACATTGCCGTCAACGCCGTTTTTCATGAATCAATCTTGGTCAGGCCACACTGTTCGCGGCAACCAGTGCGTTATTCTGAGGCTATAGAAACATCCTGTTTTTTTCAACTGCACGCCAGAGTCACCTTACTGCGCTCGATGACAAACGGCTATCGTTACATTTACCATCACATGATTGCTCTGCGGACCACAATCCTCAACAAAATCCCAATGAGCCAAAAGTATCACTGGTTGCGCACGGATTGAAAGGGGCAAGTCAGCGACGCGAGAACTTCAGGGCGCGCACGCCCCACGCAGGCAACTCGAAGTTGAACGCCAGCTTGTTGGAGGTCTCGACGACGGCGCCAGTGTCGGCTTCCACGATGGCGGACGCTGGCGGGAATCCCGAAACGGCGACGCGGACGGATTCGGGCGAGGAATTGCAAACGAACAGGTAGCGCGATATGCCGCGGGCCAGTTCGCGCCAGCTCACGGTGGGATACTTGAGGCTCATGCCGGCTTTCTCACGCTCGGAAAGCGACTTCGCCTCGGCGGTCTTCGTCTTGTCGGCGAGCGTGACGATGGCAGGACCGCTGAGTTGCTTGACCGTCAGATCGTGGCGCGGTTCGCCGAACAGGAAAACCTCGCCCAGCTTCCGCTCGCCGGTGAGCTGGCGAGCAGCGGTGGCGTAGGCTTCATACCAGAGGTCGTAGCTCTGGCGGACGCCAGCTCGCTTGAACAACGACCAGATGACGACGCCCTTCGCGCCGTGAATAAGGCCGCAATACACGTCATGACGGACCCACGCGGGAATCTGGCCAAAGAGCGCCGGGTCGGGGTCCTTGCAGAGTTCGGGCACGAGCAGTGCCGTGCGGCGGCCGCGGAGTTGGCGGATGGCTTCGGTTTCCTGTTCCATGCCCCAGCGCACCCACACGCGGCGGTCTTGGTAACCGGCGTAGTTGACGTAGCAACCCTTGCCGATGAGGTCGAGGTGCGCGCCCGTCTGGATGAGAGCTTTGGCGTCGCGATGGTTTGGGTCATACATCCAAATGGGGCGTTTCATCGGATCGGCCACGCGGATGGCTTCGGAGGCCGCCTTCATGTAGGCGATTTCGTTTTTCCTCCAGCAGCGAATCTCCTCGGGCTGGAGATACCACCAGCAGATGTTCGTGCGCGAGGCGACCTCGGCGACCTGCTTGGTGATGGCCGCCTTGATCTCCGCCTCGATGAGGACGAGCGGCTTGTCCGAGTGGAACTTCATGTCTAGTCCGATGGTGTAGGGAAATGGCAGACCCGCCTTCTCGTTGGCTTCGAGCGCCTCGAGTTTCTTGTTGCCATACACCGGCCCGTGCATCGTGAAGCTGTTGGCCTTCTCTCGCTCGGGCTTTCCCGAATAGCCGGAGAATGGAAAAATCCGGCCCTGCGGATAGATGCGATCGGCGGGCAGCGACGCGCCGGAGTCCGGAGCCGCGCGAAAGAAATCACCGGGGTTCGTCGCGGCTTGGGAACAACAGGCGATGAGCATCGCGGCCAGCGCGACGAGTGCGTGGGGAAGAGTGTGGGATTTCATTTGCTTGGAAGTTTCTGGCAGTTCTTCAGCGCCGCATCAATGAACCGATAAGACGCTTCGCGTGCCTCGATTGGGTAGCCGTGCTTGCCCGGCGGATAAACCGCCACGATCCGGTCCGCGACACCGAGCAGCTTATACACTTGCGCCGCCGCTTCCACGCACCGCTTCGCGCTCTCGACTCGGAAGTTGCTGTCGTCCAGCGGCGCATGCACATACAAGTGCCGCGGCGCCAGCGCGGCGAGCACTTCGGGAAAATCGAACGGCATCTTCTTCGGGTCTTTGCCAAAGACATCCTGGATGCGCATCATGTAGCGCGGCTGGCACCAGCCGCTCAGGTCGCCGCCCTTGTAGTCGCTGAACGAATCGAACCCCGAACTCGACACCATTACCTTCAGGCGCGGATCGAACACGCCAACGAAGAGCGAGTTGTGCCCGCCGAGCGAGACGCCCGCGCAACCGATCCGCTCCGGGTCCACCTCCGGCAACGACTGGAGCAGGTCCACCGCGCGTATGTGGCTCCAGATGCCCATCATCGTCCCGCTCGCAAAGCCCGCCGCCGTCGGGTCGGTCTGGTTCTCGCCCAGCAGCGTGTAGTCCGGCGCGATGGTCACGTAACCGCGCTCGGCCAGTTCCAGCGTGTAGCGGGGATAATCCGCGCCGAGGCCCGCCGTCCGGCCGCGCGAACCGCTGGTCCCGTGCAGGCAGAGCATGGCGGGGAATTTTGGATTTTGGATTTTGGATTTTGGAATTAGCAGGAATGCCGGCACGCGATAATCCTTCGTCGCGGCATACGTGATCTTCTTCCGCGTCAGCGTCGGCAACTCTTCCGTCTGCACCACCTGCACGTCCAGCGGCACGCGCCGGTCGGCCGCGGGCAACGGCCCCATCACCAACTGCATGTTCGCCAGGATATGCTCCCGCCGCCGCTGCCAATCCCGCGCGTTCGTCACCGGATGCTCCGCCCCCTGCGCGTCGCGCCACACCATCAACTTCATCTTGTCGGGATAGAACGGCGGCGGGTTCTGTTTTGCGGCGTCGTCGGCCAGCACGAGCGTCGCATGTCCGAAAACAAGCGAAACCACCAACACCAAACCAGATTTCATCGCGGTCATCTTTTCACCTCACGTTTCGAATGTCCACGCGCAACGTGCGGACGGTCGCCTTGGTCTTCACTTCCACACCCGCCATGGTGCTGTCGGCTTTCGGTCCTGAATGTTTCGCCTGATCATGGTGACATATTCACCACAATCTGGTGAATTTGCAGCAAGTCAAAGTGCGCACAGTCGCCACTCTTCCGGTCTTCGCGTCTTCCCCGTTCATCCAGCCTCCCCGGTGCCAAGGCCATGCACGCACGGTTGCTGTTCCTGACCGTGCTCAGCGATCCGGCCCCGAAGGCGGCGGCAAGAATCCTCGAAGCGATCCGGTGTTGGAGAGCATAGAAGGCTGGCAAGTAACGCTGGCTTGCGTCACGTCAGCAGCTTGTGGGCGAATGGGGTGGTGCCAGGACAGTGGAACCATGGCTGCCGTTTACGGCCCTGCCGGTCAAGAACGTGGAGGAAATCCGCGAAATGAATGACCATTTCCCCGTGGGTTTTAGCCGGTGCGGTGCTGTCAACAATCACGCGGCCAAGGCATCGGCGTTGTTGGCGCTTACGCCTGTTCAGCAATGCGGGCGAACTGACCTCGGTGACCCAGATGAACTTGGGATAATCCAGCCGGAGTAACTGTTCACCGATGGAAGCATCGAGCCGATTCTTCTGAATGTCTCGGCGGATATCGGCCTGAAACTCCACGGCAAGCCGCAGGAACGTGCGGTATTCGAGATTGGATAGAAAAGCAGCAAGATCTGGCCGCAGTTGCTGAGCAATGAACTGGCGATAGGTCATGTTGCCCGGCGAATTGGTCTGCTGATTAAGGAATTCCTCAATGCACGAGGTCGCCATGACCTCCGCTTCCTCACCTCGCAACGTAACTTCCGAGGGTAGCACCACTATGACAGTCTGAACCGATGAGAAGGACAAATGCGTCTGCGGTTGGGAGAACAAGGGCATTTCAAGATAGGGGCCAGAATTGTCGTTGTTAACGAGGAAAGCAGGAATACGTTGGATGGCCACCGAGGCCGTTGCTGCTGGGTTATAGGTGTGGCCGATGCCGACCAGCGCGTGGTCGCTGGTGCCAAAGATGACCGGTAGGCTACTCTCGATGTAGCGGTAGGCAATGTCGGCTAGTTTGGCAATCCGCTGCTTTTCCAGTTGGTCCTTATGGTCAGGCGCGTTTGGGTCGTCCGGAAATGCTCTCTTGATATGAGGCGAGCAGTCGTCCACCGCCTCTTTGGAATAGTTCAAGGCCGAGAACCCCATACCCTGAAGGGCGTCGAGCATCTGGATAAAATTCAGGCCTCGCTCAGCAGGCAGCGACCTACCCAGCGCGATGTGTGCCTTGGCGAGTTGGTTGATTTCGGCGGGGACAAATTCGCGGTATCCAAACCGGCGGCTCATGTAACGCGCCAACATCCACAGTGACGCCTGAGCGCAGGCACCAACCTGCGTATCTTGCTGCGTAAAGGGCATGCCCTTAACCTTGAATTCCTCGCCGAAGATGTGGGCAGAAAACGAAGCCTGACAATGGATGAACTGCGAGTTTTTGTCGGTGATCGGAGGCCGCAAAATTGTTCTTCCCATCCGTTGCAAGTCAATGGGCCGGATTACCATGAAACCGAGGTAGTGATTGCGATACTCGCGGAAACTTGTCCGGTTCCGCTTAGGAATTCTGACCGAGAAGAAGTGCAGTCGCGTGCAACGCGAGGGATAGTTCTTGAACGCCCTGCTGTAAAATGCCGAGAACTCGCTCTGGTAGTCCTTGTCCACGTAGTCGTATTCAAACATCACGGTTTGACAAGAGAGTGGAGCCTGCTGGAGCGCTCTAAGAGTCGTGTTGATCGGTCTCAGGTTACCCGTGTAGGGAAGCGCGACTTTCCGCAACCGCGTGGTGAACGCGGTTGTGCCGACGTGTTCGATGACGAATCGTTTAACCATAGGAACCAAAAAAGCAGCCCCTCCGAAGAGGGGCTGCCTGCGGAATGGTTGAAAAGAAGAACTTGCTTAGAGGAACACGAGATGGGCTGCCGTTTGCAACGACTTGGCGCGCGCTGCTTCGTAGGCATCCACCTCCTTGGCGACGCGTTCGGAAACGCGTTGCTGATATGCTCCCCAGTTGGTCTGGTTCAGAATTTTCTGAACCTGTTGTGGCGACACGACCTGTCGCGAACGTGCGGCGGTGTTGGTGCTTTTCATGGTAAAAGTCCTCAGCGAGAACGGCTTCACGTCGGTCCGGGTCTCGTTGATTCCTTGAATTGCGGCAAACCCTAGAACAATTTCTTTTCATTGCAAGCGCAAATTTTGGTTGTCGCTTGAAGAGTCGAGGAAACCACTGGTTGCGCAATGCGATTGTTACACGCCTGATCCATCCGACACGATTCACAGCGTCAACTCCACGCGCATCACATTGCGATTGATCCATTGTTGCCGCCATTGCAATTTTCTCCGTGGCTTGAACCGGCAGCAGCATCGTAGTGTTTTGCGGCTGCGTTGCGAGCACAAAATCTCTCGCTCCGCGCAAGCCAGGGAGACACCAACTCTGTTTCATGGGCCGCTGCGTTTGATTTCCGCCACGGGGAACATGCTGACGCGGAACTTGGTGCAACCATAGGGGACCAGTGTGAGGGTGGCGGGCTTGCCGTCTTTGATCGGCGCGGTGGGGAGCGGCTCGCTTCGCCAAAGTGGATCAGTTCGCTTGCTTCGCTGCCTGCTCGACCGTTTGCTTGCCGTTAAGCACCTCGATGCACGCCGTCGGCTTGTCAAAAGCTCCCGCAGAACCGATACTCTTCGTGTGAAGAAGGCATTGGGATTCGTCGGGATTATCACCTTTGCGTTGCTGGCCGTCGTATGTTATCAATCGGCCATGGCTATCCTCCAAGTCACGCCCAACGTCGAGGCGGAATTCACCGGCGTCTATGTGTTCAAGAAGGTTGGTGACCAAGGGATCGGGGAATTATATATAGACACGGGCAAAAAGTTTCTCGGTATCTTCACACGACGCGAGTCGTGGTGGCCGGAGTTCCCGCCCGACTTCTCCCTGCCCGCGCCGAGCGATCCCGCCGTCGCGAATCTGCCGTTTGCCCGGCCGCGATTCTTTCAATTGCGCTTCCTCGGCATCCCCGGCGCCGAGAAAAACATCCGCATTGGCAACTCCGGCCGCAAGCGCCCCATTCGTCCCGTGAAAATCACGCGCGTGCTGGATGTGAAAGAAGTCTCCGGCATGTAATCACGGCGTTTGCGGCAACGGGTCGGAGGACGCGCCCGACTCCGGGTCACTGTAACCGGATTTTCCACGGCAAATCTGCTTTGCCGTCGCTTCGCAGACACAAAACCGTTCGTCAACGTCCGCTGCGCTTGATCTCCGCAAGCGGAAACATGCTGACGCGGAACTTCGTGCAGCCGTAGGGAACCAATGTGATGGTGGCGGGCTTGCCGTCTTTGACCGGCGCGGCGGGGAGCGGCTGGAGTTCGGTGGGCTGCCAGTCGAACTGGCGGGTGGCGAGTTGGAGTTTCAACGGCGCGTTGAGTTGCCACGACCAATGTGCCGGCAGCGGCTGGCGAAGCACCTGCACGTTGCGCGGCGTGGCTGAAACATCTAGCGCGTAGTTGCAGACGGCGTCCTTGATTGGTTGGTCGGGAGTCTCGTCTGCAATCGGCAACGCGAACAGCAGTGGGCCGTAGGTGACGCTCGCGAACGGGTTGTTCACCTCGGTCAACTTGGAGAGCGAGCGCTTCGTGAAATACTTGTCCTGCGGGAACGGCGTCTCGTGTCCCTTGACAATCTCGACGCGCATCGGCAGGCGCAACGTGACGCGGTCGCCGCTCGTCCAGCGGCGCTGGAGTTTCGCGAAGCCTTTGTTGTCCTTCCGCAACGCGACGGTCTGGCCGTTGAGTTTGAGCGACGGCTGCTGGCACCACGCGGGGATGCGCAGGTAGAGCGGGAAGTCCGCTTTCGCGGCCGGGCGGATGGTCAGCCGGATTTCTTCCTCGAACGGGTAAGTCGTCTCACTCTCGATCTCGACCGGCGCGCCGTCGGCCACCTGCGCGCGCAGCCGGCACGGGCCATACAACGTCGCCGCCACGCCGCGGTCGGCCGTGGCCATCCACATGCCCATGATGTAGTTCGGCACGATGCGGCTGCTGTTGCCGACGCAGCAAAGCACGGGATGCCCGATGTCCGTGAACCGATAGCTGTCGCCCAGCGCGTTGCCGGGGCAGCCCGGCCGGTCGCACGGCAGCGACAGGCTCAGGCGGTTCGGACTCTGGTAGTAGCTCATCGTCTGGAAATCGCGCGCGATGGGCGCGGGGCCGGCGTTGAAGAACACCCGCTCCATCCGGTCGGCCCAGCCGCGCTCGCCGGTGATGCGCAGCAGCGAGCCAAACGTCCACGGCCCGGCGGCGACGTTGCAGGTCTCGACGTTGCGCGTCGAACCGATGCCGGCCAGGTATTCCTCGCCGGAAACCAGCCCGATCGGCAGCCCGTGGCGCTCGTCGGACCAGCGGATCGTCGCGAGTGTGGCGTCGAGCAGTTTGCGGTCGCCGGTCCACGGATACATCAACGCCGGCACGCGGATGTTCTCGTAGAAGATGACCGTGTGGCCGTGGACGAGGTCGCCGTTGTTCCATTGGCTGACGATTTTCTGAAAGCTCGGTCGCCGGATCGAGGCGAGGGCGTTGGCGAGCACTTTCTCGTCGCCGCTCATCATGTAGGTGTCGAGCATCGCGTCGAGGTTGACCATGCCGTTGACGGGATAAAACACCGGCGAGAACTCCGGCAGCGGATAATCGCGATACGCCTTCACGAGCGCGTCGAGGATGCGCCGCTCGCCCGTGGCCTGGTAGTAGGCGACCAACGCGCGGCCCATGTGGGAGTGCGCCCAGTTGTTGAATTGGCCGTTGGCCTTGTCCATCTCGACGCTGAGGATTCTGCGCGGCTGCCAATAGACAAACGACTCGCCGCCACGGTTGACGCCATCCACGACCGGATCGAGCCGCGCGCGTGCCTTCGCGATGAGCTGCGGGTCGTCGAGGATGTAGGCCAGCCTCACCAGCCCGTCGAGCCAGTAAGCGCACTGCTCCAGCGGCCAGCCCGTGCCGTCGGCCTTCACGCCCAGTGCTTTGAAACCATAGCCCTTGTAACCGTGCTTGAAGACCTCCGCCCGCTCGTCGAGATGCCCCGTGATGCCCGCCGCCGCGTCGCGCGCCCAATCATTCAGCCACCCCGTCGGCCGCACCGCGCCCGGCGGTAGAGGAAGGAAGTGGGGTTTGATCTTCGGGCCTTTGTCGCCCGCAACAAGCGCTCGCATGTCGCTAACCATCGCGTCGCGAGCAGAGCCAGTCGTTACCTGCTCGGCGGCGTGCGCCCATGCGACAGACAACATCAGTAAGAATCCGACAGTTGTTCCGCATCTCATGTTCGGTTTCCTTTCCTCAAATCAGCAACCACCTCTCGGCGTCAGCCGATACCAACACTAATGCGGCCAACTCGCAACGCCGTTTATTTCCACGCCGAGCGTAACTCGTGCGCTTCCAGCGACGTGAACTGCGCCGCGCCACCTTTGACGAAAAGTCCGAGCGACTTATCCTCTGCCTTCGGAATCACCGGCATCGGCACATAGGTGAGGCCGTCGCTGGCGAAGATCTCCAGCGCCGTGCGGTCGGCGTAGATGATGAGGCGCTGTCGGCCATTGCGGAGCGGCGCGGGGGCGCGATGCTTGTTGACGATGAATTCCTGCTTCGCCGCGTCGTAGGTGATCTCGACGCCGCGGACGCTGAATGTAACCGTGGCGTTTGCTGCCGGCGTGAAGTCGGCGCGCAGTTCCAGTAACTCGCCGCTGGCAGAGGCGAACGGATTCGCGTCGCCTTCCTTTATCGTCCGCGCGCCGAGGCGATGCGATTTCGCGCGCAGCCGCTCTAGTTCCTTCACCGGCGTCCACGTGAGACGCGGACCTTCGGCGGTGCCGATGAGCTTCAATTCAAGCGGGAGGCTCATCGCCTGGTTGAACGGCATTCCCGGCGAGGACGCTTGCAGCCAGCCGATCTGGATGCGGCGGCCGTCCTTGGCCGGGATATCGCTGAACGTCTGCGCGGCGTAGAAGCCGCGCCCGCGATGCCCCTTCAACTTCTCCGTCTCCGGCGTGAACTTCACGCCGTCGAACGTGCCGACGCTGTATTCACTGCTCGCAGCGGTCAACACCCACTTCTTCTTGCTCGCATCGCCGTCCACCGGCAACTCGAAGAAATCGGGACACTCGTAGAAGCCTTCGGTCTGGCTCAACACGGTCCAGTCCTTCAGGTTCGGCGAGCCGAGGAAGTGGATCGAGTGTTTCTTCTCCGGCAGGCCGACATAGAGCACCATGATCCACTTCTTCGTCGGCTCGTGCCAAAACACTTTCGGGTCGCGGTTGCCGGGCGTGATCTCTTTCACGACCGGATTACCGCTGAACTTGGTGAAGTTGCGGCCATCGGTGCCGGAGGCGATGCACTGCACTGTCGGATGGCCAGCGGCGGTGTAGATGAGCACCTGCGGTGGCTTGTCGGCACTACCAAGACCGCTGGTGTTCTTCCAGTCCACGACCGCCGAGCCACTGAACATCGGCCCCATCTCGTCCGGCGCGAGCTTGTCGCCGAGTTCCTGCCAATGGACGAGATCGCGGCTGACGGCGTGGCCCCAGTGCATGTTGCCCCACGGCCAGCCATAGGGATTGTGCTGGTAGAAGAGATGATACTCGCCGCGATAGAAGATCATTCCGTTCGGGTCGTTATTCCAGCCGCGCTTCGAGGAGAAGTGGAACTGCGGTCGCAACGGCTCGCGGTAGAGGTTCTCCGCTCCTTTGATTTCGTCCGACGGCTCGATTTGCTTCAACGCGACGGAATCCTCCGGCAGCTTGTCCACCACCAACACGACCGTCTTGCCACGCCAAGGGTCCGCGTCCATGAACGCCCACCAGTCCGGCTCCGCGTCGGCCAGTTCGATGTCGAGCGTCACTTCGGGTTTGCCGTCCACGAAAACGCCGACCTTGCGCTTCGACGCGCCGTTCTTGATCGGGATGTTCAGGTAGCGTTTCTCGATCTTGAACTCGCGCTTCTGGTCCGCGAGCAGTTTCGGCGGCTTCCTGTCGGTGAGCACAATCTGGTCCACGTTGATGTGACCCCAGCCGCCCGTGGCGTTGTCCACGATCTGAATCCGAGCTGTCTTGCCAAGAAACTCGCTCACGTCCCACGACCCAGGCTCCAACGCCTCGCTGCCGCCGGGCTTCACGTTCGGCCCCGTCGCGGTGCGGACGACCTTGCCTTCCACCAGCAGGTTCATGCACGTCTTGTCCGGCCAGCCGCCGCCACCGGTGAGGAAGCTGATGAACTTCCGCACGATCTTGAACTCCGGCGAGGTGAGCGCGCCGGTCGGTTTATCGCCGCCGTGGAAACTGTTGACCAAGCCCTTGCCCTGAAAACCTTCCACGCGCATCTGCTTCCCCAGTGTGCCCGGTGCCGGCCCCGGGCCGAATGCCTTGCCTTCCGCTTTCCAGTTCCCGTAATCCTTGCCTTCGAAGTCAGCGAGGACGATGTCATCGGCGGCACGAACGGAGAGTGTGGCGAAGGACGCGACCAGCAACAAGAGGAGCAGTCTGTTCATGGCGGCATTAGAACGCCTTCGCGCGGCGAAAAGCAATCGCGCTATGGATGATGAAACTGGTAGAAACCGGAAGCGAAGACACGACATGAAACAACACCGTTCCGCCCAAGCCCAACTCAAGGCGTTCGTGCGTCGCATCGAGGCGGCGCTGCGCAAAGATTACGGTGTGCCGGTGGTCGCGCCAGCCCGGACGCTGCTCGACGCGCTCGTGGAGACGATTCTCTCGCAGAACACGACTGACACGAACTCCAGCCGCGCGTTCCGGGCGTTGCGGCTGCGGTTTCGGCGCTGGAGCGACGTGCTGGCCGCGCCGACGAACGACATCGTGGCGGTGATTCGTTCCGCCGGCCTCGCGAACACGAAAGCGCCGCGCATCAAAGCCATCCTCGCCCGCCTCCTGGAGGAACAAGGCCGGCTCAGTTTGAAACACATGGGAAGGATGAGCAACGCAACGGCGATGGATTACTTGCTGTCATTGCCGGGCGTCGGGCCGAAAACGGCGGCCTGCACGCTGCTTTTCGGCATGGGACGGGACGTTTTTCCCGTGGACACGCACATCCATCGCTTGTGCCGGCGGCTTGGCATCGTTTCCAGGTTCGCCAATGCCGAACGAACGCAGGAGGAGATGGCGGCGCTGGTCTCGAAAGGCCGCGCGCTGTCGCTGCACGTCAACCTCATCCGCCACGGCCGCCGCGTCTGCAAAGCGCAGCGCCCGCAATGCGCCGACTGTGTGCTTGTCGAGATGTGCGACTCAGTTTCTGCTCTCAATGCAACTAGCGGGCGAGGTGCCAGCGGCCAACGTGCTACCAAGGTAGGATGAGCCGCGTTGTATTGGCTATTGCACCGGCGCGAGCGATGCGTAGAATCCGCGCCATGAAACTTGCCCCGCGTTTCGTGGTCGCTGCCTGCCATATCGTTTCCATCGTTCTCATCGCCGCCGCTGCATCCGCCGCCGCGCCGCCGGGATTCGTCCCGCTCTTCAACGGCAAGGACCTCAGCGGTTGGACCGTGCCGGAGAACGACGGCGGCCACTGGAAGGTGCTCGACGGCGTGATTGACTACGACGCGCGCAGCGAGGCCAAGAAGGACAAGAACCTCTGGACCGAGAAGGAATTCGGCGACTTCACGCTGAAGGTTGACTGGAAGATCAAGGAACTCCACGGCCTCTACAACATGCCGGAGGTGTTGCCGGACGGCTCGCATAAGAAAGGCCCGGACGGCAAGGATATCCTCACGCCGCGCCCGAACGCCGACAGCGGCATTTACGTGCGCGGCGTTGGCAAGGCGCAGATCAACATCTGGTGCTGGCCCATTGGCTCCGGCGAGGTTTATGGCTACCGCATGGACAAGAAGATGCCGCCCGAAGTCCGCGCCGGCGTCACACCGAAGGTTTGCGCCGACAAGCCCGTCGGCCAGTGGAACACCTTCGAGATCACAATGAAGGGCGACCGGCTCACCGTTGTGCTCAACGGCAAGACCGTCATCAAGAATGCCCAACTGCCCAGCGTGCCCGCCAAAGGCCGCATCGGTTTCCAGCACCACGGCGGCTTCGACGTGAAGAAGAACGAATATTCACCCGCCTCCAGCCTCATGCAATTCCGCAACGTGTTCATCAAAGAATTGAATTAACCACCAACTCCGAGTCAAAACATGAAAAAGCTGATTCCTCTGTCCCTGTTCCTCTGTCCCATTCTTGTCCTCGCCGCGCCCGTCGCCAAGAAAGACTGCGCCGTCAAGCCGCCGAAGGGATTCACCGCGTTGTTCAACGGCAAGGACCTCACCGGCTGGTGGGGCGCGTCCACCGAAGACCCGCGCAAGTGGATGGCGCTTTCGCCGGAGGAATTCAAGAAGAAGCACGACGCCAGCCTCGAAGACATCGCGCAGCACTGGCGCGCTGAGAAGGGCGAGTTGGTCAACGACGGCAAGGGTCTCTATGTGACGACCGAGAAAAACTTCCGCGACTACGAACTGTTGATTGACTACAAGACTGTCGCGAAGGCCGACAGCGGCATTTATCTCAAGGGCGTGCCGCAGGTGCAAATCTGGGATTGGACCAAGGAAGGCGGCAAGTGGAAGATCGGCGCCGACAAAGGCTCCGGCGGTCTCTGGAACAACTCGCCCGGCGCGCCCGGCAAAGACCCGCGCGTCCGCGCGGACAAGCCGTTCGGCCAGTGGAACCACTTCCGCATCATCCAGTGCGGCTCACGCACATGGGTCTGGTTCAACAGCAGGCTCGTCGTGGACGGCGCGATCATGGAGAACTACTTCGGCCGCCGGAAGCCCAACGCGCCGCCGCCTGCTGCGACCGAGCCGATTGCGCCGCTCCCGCCCGAAGGTCCGATCCAGTTGCAGACCCACGGCGGCGAAATCCGCTGGAAGAACATTTTCATCCGCGAAATCCCCGCTGCCGAGGCGAACAAGCTGCTCCGCGGCAAAGATCCGAAAGGTTTCAAAGATGCCTTCAACGGCAAGGACCTCAAGAACTGGGCCGGCGCGGTGGATTGCTGCGACATCAAGGACAAGGCGCTCGTCTGGAAGGAGAAGAAAGGCGGCACGCTTTTCACCAAGGAGCAATACACCAACTTCGTCGCGCGGTTGGAGTTCAAGCTGCCGCCCGGCGGCAACAACGGCCTCGCTATTCGCTACAGCGGCCAAAGCAACGCGGCCTACGATGCGATGTGCGAGTGCCAAGTGCTCGACGATAATTACGAGAAAGTGCGCGGCAAGATTGACCCGCGTCAGGCGCACGGCTCGGCCTACGCGATGGTGCCCGCCGCGCGCGGCTACCAGCGTCCCATCGGCGAGTGGAATTACCAGGAGGTCACCGTCACCGGCCCGACGATGAAGGTGGAGTTGAACGGCACGGTCATCCTCGACTGCGACCTTTCGAAAGTCACCGAGACGATGGGCAACAAGCCGCATCCCGGCAAGGACCGCCTCTCGGGCCATTTTGGCTTCGCCGGTCACAGCGATCCGGTCCAGTTCCGCAACATCTCCATCAAGCGGCTGAAGTAAGTGAGCTTGTTGCGCGTCAGCTTTGCGGTGTGGCTGGCGGCCGGTCTGTTGCCGGTCGCCGCCACCGCTGCGGAACACGCACGGCCCAACATCGTCCTCATCGTCACCGACGACCAGGGCTATCCCGACCTCGGTTGCATCGGCTCAAAGCCCGTGCTCACGCCGACGCTCGACCGGCTCGCCGCAGAGGGTGTGCGTGGGACGAGCTTCTACGTGACGTGGCCCGCCTGCACGCCGTCGCGCGGCAGCATTCTCACGGGACGCTACCCGCAGCGGAACGGCCTCTACGACATGGTCCGCAACGACATGACCAACTACGGCCATCGTTACACGCCGGAGGAATACGCCGTGTCGCCGGAGATGACCCTCGGCCTCGACCCCCGCGAGCAGACCGTCGCTGACGTGCTGCGGCGCGCGGGCTACCGCACCGGCGTGGTCGGCAAGTGGGACATGGGCCAGGCGCGGCGGTTCCTGCCGTTGCAGCGCGGGTTCGATTTCTTCTACGGCATCGGCAACAACGGCATTGATTACTACACCCACGAACGATACGGCGTCCCCTCAATGTTCCGCGGCAACGAGCGCACCGAGGCCGACAAGGGCACCTATGCCACCGACCTCTTCAAACGCGAGGCGCTGCGGTTCATTGGCGAGAGCAAAGACAAGCCGTGGTTCCTCTACCTCGCCTTCACCGCGCCGCACGGTGCCTCGACGTTCGGCAGCGACCCGACCGACCGGAAGACGAGGGAAGGCGTGCAAGCGCCGGAGAAATTCGTCGCCATGTATCGCGGCAAAGTGAAGGACGAGCGGCTCGCGAAATACTACGCCGCGGTGACCTGCATGGACGAGGCCATCGGCGAGATCATCGCGCGCCTCAAGCAATCCGATCAGGGCGAGAACACCTTCCTCATGTTCCTCTCCGACAACGGCGGCTCCGGCAACGGTGGCAACGCGCCGCTGAAGGCTGGCAAGAGCGCGATGTGGGAAGGCGGCCTCCGTGTGCCATTCATCGCTTGGTGGCCGGGCCATGTGCCCGCCGGCAAAGTCACCGATGAGTTTCTCACCTCGCTCGAACTGCTGCCCACTTTCGCCGCCGCGGCGGGCGCGAAGCTGACGACGGGTGTGAAACTTGACGGCTTCGACTTGCTGCCCATCCTGCGCGGCGAAAAGAAATCGCCACGCGCCGAGATGTTCTGGCAACGTCGCAGCGACAAGGCCGCGCGCGTGGGCCAGTGGAAGTGGATCGAGTCGGCGAAAGGCGGCGGCCTCTTCGATCTCTCCGCCGATCTCGCAGAAACTCGCGACCTCTCAGCAGAGAAACCCGACGTGCTTGCCCGCGTGAAGGGCCGGTTCGAGACGTGGCGCAAGGAGATGGATGCCGCCGAGCCGCGCGGACCGTTCCGGGATTATTGAGCCAACGACGCAATTGGAACAGCCCCTCACCATGAACCTGTCGGTCGAGCGGAGAAGGAAAAGCGGCAGAGGACTGCCGCAGTCCAAGATGCTGCCGCGTTGGAGGTGGCCCCTCACGCATAGGCGCAAGCCTCTTGGACTGCGGCAGTCCTCTGCCGCTTTCGGGTCGCGGGGTGCTTTCAAGTTCAGGGGCACACGGCGCGAGTATGGCGGTTGGGGAATTCTTACCCCGACCCACTCCCCGTCAGACGGGGAGTGGGAGAAGCGTCCGTGATCGCAACAGAAGAAAACAATTCCCTCTCCCCATTCGATGGGGAGAGGGCAAGGGTAAGGGGCCGCAGTGACGGCGTAGATGCGGCTGAAACCTGATGAAGACACAACACCCACCCGCCCGGCGTTTCTTCCTCAAGCAACTGGCAGTCACAGTCCTCGTCGCGCTGTCTTCGCTCCCGGCAACCGGCGCGGAGCCAGCGATCCCGCCCGCGCCAGCGAGGTGAGAGCAGCGAGTGTCGCCTTCATCATCCTTTTCGGTTTCGCCGGCCACAACGCCCCCGCCCAGTTCCGAAACATTTCGATCAAACCGTTGGAGTGAGTTTCGCATTTCCGGCGAAGTCACCACCTAACAACTCAACGACGCCATTAACCTCGAAAACTTTCGAGGTCAACAACGCGTTTGCAGGCATCCCGGCCATCTGCAACAATATCGCCGTGTTCTCGCTCACCGTCAGCGACCTTCCGACCTAGATCGAGTTGCAGGCCGTTGTGGACAAGATAAACGAACGGATCAATGCGCTGAGGAGGGTGAGTGAAGAAGTTTGTTCAAACGGACAGCATACCAGCCGGCATCTGGCGGGTCAGCGAAACGCGAAAAAAACAGTTGTCTGGCGGTGGGTTTTGGGTAGTATGCTGCCGTGTTGGCGCACAAGGAAAAAGGGCGTAGAATTTTCAGGACGCGGTAAAGGATCGCCCAGATGGAGCACAGCGAGTCTGCCTCCGAGGACTCCGGTTGAAAGGATCGTCATGAAGCCAAAAACAGTCAAAGTGCTCTGTCAGGGCGACTCTGAGTTGTTCGTGCTCGTGTTCCGCAAGTGGATCGAGCGGCGGCGGTTCAAGTATCTTTCCGTGGACGAAGAAAAGGGGGAAGCGATATGTGAGGTTCCTGTTGGGCGTGCCAGTGAATTGCACCAGAAGCTTATGGGAAGACAAGCGCCGCAGGGACTGATCAGCGCTGTTTTCCCCAAAGGCAGCTTGTCGAAGAGACAATTAGCAGCAGGAAACTCGGTCGTCCTCGGCCCGGCGGTGGAACACCAGAAGAAGGTCATCAGAGAACTGCCGAATTTGTCGAGCACACCCGCGAAGGCGCTGAAGCTCCTCAAAACGTGGCGCGTTTTCGAGAGTAAACGGGAAGTGGCCTAGGCAGGTATGGTCGAACGAACCATACGTCGTCATTGTGTAACCGGCGCTTCAGTAAATGAGCACTCCTGTTGACCCATATCGAGCTTACCTTTGGCAGCCCACACCGCATGGATTAGATGCGGTTTACGACCAGGAAATCAGGCCACCGTATTCCACGACCGAATCAGCACAAGTGCAGAACGAGCTTGTGCGCTTATTCGCTGGCCAGAAGTGTAAGCTCATCTTTGGCAACAGGCACGCCTCCCCGTCGCCCACTTGGCGAGACGAATACATCGGTGATCTGTCCCTTCGCGCAAGCAGCAGGTTCGCGGTTCGCGTTCACCTTTTCGAAGACACCTCGTCTTCTAGTGCCGCAGATCCCCGATCACGGGCGGGCAAATACCTAGGCTTCGTTTGTCTGCGTCCACCGCAGGTCAACTCCAAGAGTGCGCCTCAGCCCAAACAGGAATTCCAACCAGGGCTAGGATTCAACTACGTCATCGAGGCGGAGCTGACCTGTCCCAGACAAATGCTCCGCCCGCGTTATGACATCCTCCAGACCACAGTTTCCTCAGCCCGGCTGGGGGTGCTGCCTTTCCGGAGCGCAACTTTCATGACGGCTCGAAGAGGCGAGATGCATGCCGGGACATGTGTTCACCTCGCCGTGAGCCAAGCGTTGCACTTGATCATGGCGCACTTTGGTTCCAAGCCGATCAGTCAGGGTGAATTTGAGGCCATCCTCTGGAAACAGCGGGCCGGCACAACGGTGCAGCAGATCGCGACAAAAGGGGTCGGGCTTGAAGAAGCGTTAAAAGTGGTGCAAGAGGCATGCAATGCAGGCGGTTTTATCGTGGACGTATCGAAGTATCTCGGCTGCTATAACCAGGAAGCGATCCGACGAGAGTCCCTCCGCTGCCTCACGGATATCCTAGCCAATGGGCTCCCATGTGTGCTGATGGTCGAGCACAATACGCTCCTTCGTCATCGCTATGTTGGGGACGATTTGAAGGGAAAGAAAAAGCCACAGCCACACGCTTTGTTTGTGTTCGGCATGCACCTGCTGCACTCGCCCAATGAGACCGGCATGCTGCCGGGAGCGGAAGTGCGCGAAGACGAGGCGGAATTGCCCGGCCGGTTCGTTGGCCACGACGTGCTCGATGGGGCTTACACCGAGTGGAATGTCAAACAATTGTTTGACGCAGCGCTCGCCTGCCCACACTCCAAGCGGGACAAGCCAGGAAGAATAATTAGGGGCATCCGGTTTTTGGCCTTGGGCCCCAAGGGTCTCCAGATTGGCTTGCATCAAGTGCGGTATTTGGCTCGGCAAATCGTCGGCGGTGACTACCTCAACAATGCCGCACGATACAATAACTACTACAAGCAATTCGCCTTGGAAAGAGCACCCAAGAATCCGATGCATTGGCGTTACGTCACCCGTCTGATTACGAGGCAGGAGGTCGTCACACGTTATTTGTCAGGGACTCGCAGTCAGCAGAAGTCACAAGAGTTGGACCGCCTGTTCACCGACAACGCGATCCCATTGTCGGAATCCGACTATTGTTGGGCTGTCGAACTCAACCTTCCAGGCTACCAAACGAGGAGAATCAATGAGCCGGAAGTCCGGTGGCATCCCGGCCCGCTGCTGGTTCAGCTTTGGTCCATCAAAGATGAGTATGCACAAGGCACGGGCGCTGCTCCTCGTGCGTCGCTGCTTCGTATTGCAAAGCAGAATTACAAAGTGCTCCGGTTCTGAAAACACGTCATGCCCCTCGCTCTGCCACAAGTGAGCCTCATCAGTTCGTGGTATGTCCCTCTGTCCGGCGGAAAGGCCGAGGAAACTAAAGCCACATCTGCGCTTCCAGCTTTGGAGCTCGCCTTGCGTAATCGAATCGCCGTCCACGACCTGTATTTTCTGAGCCACCCTGACATCAAATGGTATGCGACGAAGGGCAAGGCCAAGTTTCGTGACAACCCGTTGGATTTCGCTGCCTCTCTCACACCGCGGCAGATGGACGACATCGCCAAAGCTTTGATCGGCTTCCTGACTGAGTATTACAGCGGGCCATTGATTGGACCGTGTCCTCGCTTTGCGGCCTTGGCTTCCTATTGGCCGCTCATCAGCTTGCCCCCGAAGGAAGACCCAGATGATTTGCGCAACAAATCCATTTGTGCGGTGCGTAATTCTCTCTACTTGGCCGGGAAATTAGGATGCCGGCACGTGGAAATTGTCGGGGGATCAGCAGTCCCGGAAGATATGCAGGCCCGTAAACAACATAAAGATCCTAAGGCCTATCGCGACCGCAGGTTAGAGTTACTCGCGGACGCATTGTGCAAAGTCTACGACCAGCCTCTCAAAGATAAGACGCAGCTTGGTCAAGTATTTGAAGGGAACGTGCCCTACACCTGTGTCGAGATCGAACCAGGCACAAGTTTTTTGATGAACAATCTCCAAGCGTTCCTTGACCTTCACGATAAGCTTGATGAGAGGGACTCTGTGGCGAAACGTTACACTCTCTTTAACGCTGATATTGCTCACCTCATTCTTGTTCAGGGTGAAACGAACACAGAAATTCAGAAGGTGCAGGAGCATGTCGATCTCTTGGGCCATATGCACCTTTCCGATCACGCCCGCTCCCATGCCTCCGATCTGGGGCCAGGGGTCTATCATTTTTTTCGAGACTACCGACCTTGGCTCGAAATTGCGATTGATCAAGCCAGCAGCAGCAGTCGTTTTTCGCGCACGGTCGCGATGGAACTCGAGGCCATCAGCGACATTCACGAAGCGGCCCGTGCTATCGGGAAAGTCTCGCGCTGGTTGGAAGAACTGCGCCGGGAAAAAGAACAGACGCCTGGACAAGAAGAGACCGGCGCGGACCCTCAGGTGGCCGAAGGCGCGATTCTGGTCGTTGACATCGGCAATTCTACTGCGACTCACTTCTCTGATCCCCATGCCGCTGTGGCAAGCACAAGTCAGTTGCTTGAGGAACTGCTAGAAGAAGTGGCCAAGGCCGCGCACGAAAACAGCGGCTCCGTGCTGTCCTTCACTGGGGATGGCATCATCGGCTTTTTTGACAAGACGCGCTTCTTGGAGCAGCAGCAGGGAGCGGCTGATGCCGCGTTGGATTCCGCCGTTAAGATCACCAAAGAAGTGCTGAAATGGATAGACAAGAAACCAGGCCCAAAAGCCAAGTCAAAAATAACTGTCCGTGTTTCGCTGCATTATGGCAAAATTCATCTGCCTTCAGCGGGACGCCTTAAGAATCAGGCCGTCGGTCGTAATGTTGTGATCGGCACGCGGTTGTGTGACTGGATTTCCGACGTCATCGAACCCTCGGTTCCTGAGGAGGCCCGTGAGGCTATTCTTGCAGCGAGCAAAGAATTCATTGATGAACTGGGCGCTCAGCAGAAGCAACTTTTCACGCGGTGGGGTGAGACCGATTTTAAGGGGATAGGCAAAGTCGACGTGTGGGTTGAGTGGCAATACCTGCTTCCCCAGAAATCAAAGCCATACCAGCTCCGTGATCAAACCGGTTCTGGTAGCCGAGAGTGAGCAAAATCTGAGTGCCGAGTGTTTTCGTTGTGGTCGTCGCTGGAATCGGTTCCTGATTCTTGGCGGAATCATGGAACGGCCATTGGCTGGTCACGGAGATTTTGCCGCGCGATGGGGCGGGATGGGTGTTTTGCGCTATTGAAACGGAATCGAATTGGTGGTTTCATCGCGGCCTCAGATTTCAACTGAATAACAGCCTGCGAGAACCATAAGATGAACACACACCTGATCCTCAACCGTCGCTCGTTCCTGAAAACCCTCGGCACCGCCACGTTGTCGGCGCCGTTCTTCACGCGCAACCTCCTCTCCGCGCCGCCGAGCCGCGTGTTGCGCCACGCCAGCTTCGGCGGGGCGGGCATGGCGTGGGCCGACATTCAGGCGATCTGCTGCAACGAGTTCGTCAAGCTCACCGCCGTGGCCGAGGTGGACCTGAAGCGTCTCGAAGGGCTGAAGGCGAAGTTCCCCGACGTGAAGGTGTATCAGGATTGGCGGCAGTTGCTCGACAAGGAGGCGAAGAACTTCGACTCCTGCAACGTCGGCACGCCGGACCACATGCACGGGCCGATCTCGATGGCGGCGATGCAGCTCGGCAAACACGTGTATTGCCAGAAGCCGCTCTGCCACGATCTCTACGAGGTGCGGCAGCTCACGCTCATGGCGCGGAAGAAGAAGCTCGTGACGCAGATGGGCATCCAGTGTCATTCACAGAAGGTGTATCGCATGGCGGTGGCGCTCGTGCAGAAGGGCGTGATCGGCAAGGTGAAGGAAATCCACACGTGGAGCAGCAAGAAGTGGGGCGACGCGGGCGAGCCGCCGACTTCGACCGAGCCGGCGCCGGAGGGGTTTGACTGGAACCTCTGGCTCGGCGTCTGCGCGGAGCGGCCGTTCATCGGCAAGGGCTACTATCATCCCGGCAACTGGCGCAAGCGGCTCGATTTCGGCACGGGGACGTTTGGCGACATGGGCTGCCACATCTATGACCCGATCTACGAGGCCGCCGCGCTTACCGCGCCAATCAGCGTCCGCTCCGAAGGCCCCGCGCCGGACAAGTGGAACTGGGCCATCAACGCCGTCATCCGCTACGTCTTCCCCGGCACGAAGTTCACCGAAGGCAAGACCGTCAACGTCACCTGGTATGACGGCGACGAGCGTCCGCCGAAAGACATCCAGGCGCTCGTGGCCGAACCGGCGAAGCCCGCCGACGCGAAGGCCGACCCCAAGAAGAAGCGCAAGAACAGCGGCCCCATTCCCGACCAAGGCTCCATCGTCATCGGCACCAAAGGCGTGATGCTCGTGCCACACATTGCGATGCCGAAGCTCTTCCCGCTGGATCAGTTCAAGGACTTCCAGATGCCGGAGGTGACGAACGAACACCACTGGACGCAATGGGCCGAGGCGTGCATCGGCAAGGGCAAACCGTCCGCAAACTTCGACTACGCCGGCCCGCTGACGGAAGCGGTGATCCTCGGCAGCGTCGCCGTGCGGTTCCCGAAGACGACGTTGGAGTGGAACGCCGCGAAGCTGAAGTTCACCAACGTGACGGAAGCCAACCAGTTCGTCCGCCGCCAGTATCGCAAGGGCTGGGAAGTGAAAGGACTGTGAACATGAAGAACATCAGACTCATGGGTGCGGTCATCATTGCGCTTGCTGTAACAGTTGGTAGCCTTGTGATCGTCGGTTGTGCCGGTCCCCGAGAAGCGGCCGATGGATGGGTTAGCCTCTTTGACGGCAAGACGCTCAATGGCTGGGAACAACACAGCGGCAAGGCAGAGTATCGCGTTGAGGACGGCTGCATCGTCGGCAAGACCGTAGCCAACACCGGCAACTCCTTCCTCTGCACGAAGCGCAGGTTTGACGACTTCGTCTTCGAGTTCGAGTTCAAGGTGGCCACGAACATGAACTCCGGCGTCCAGTTCCGCAGCGAGTGGTTCGACAAGGACAAGGAACTGACGATTGACGGAAAGAAAAAGAAGATCCCCGCCGACCGCATCCACGGCTATCAGTATGAAATCGATCCGTCGGCGCGCGCCTACAGCGCTGGCGTCTATGACGAAGCGCGCCGCGGCTGGCTGGCTGATCTCAAGGAGAACGAAGCCGCCCGCAAGGCGTTCAAGCAGGGCGAGTGGAACCAGGGCCGCATCGAGTGTCGCGGCGATTCCATCAAGACATGGATCAACAATGTGCCCACCACCGACTTCAAGGACTCAGTGACGCTCTGCGGCGTCTTTGGCCTGCAAGTCCACGGCATCGGCAAGAAGGGTGTGCCCGGCAGTGAAATTCGCTGGCGCAGCATTCGGATCAAAGAACTGAAGTAGCGCCGCTGAGCAATGTGCCAACGCTGTTTCGCGATCAGGCGATGTTATGAAGAAACTCCTTTCACTCGCGGCTGCGTGTGTGGCAATGGCCATTTGCTCCAGCGCTGACGCTGGCAAAGCGCGGCCTAACTTCCTCGTTATCATCAGCGACGACCAGCGGCCTGACACCATCCACGCGCTCGGCAACCGCGTCATCCGCACGCCGCACCTCGACAGCCTCGTCAGCGGCGGCACGGCGTTCACGCGCGCGACGGCGGCCTATCCGATCTGCGTCGCGAGCCGCGCCGAGATCCTCACCGGCGTTTGCAGCTTCCGCAACGGCGTGCCTTACGGCGGCGGCAAGCTCAATCCAAACCTCACTTTCTGGGCCGAGGCGATGAAGGGTGTCGGTTACCGCACATGGTATGTCGGCAAGTGGCACAACGACGGCACGCCGAAGACGCGCGGCTACATGGAAACTCGAGGCCTCTACACCGGCGGCGGCGGCGGCAAGGAGCAGACGTTGCCGCGCGACTGGGCCGGGCGCGAAGTCACCGGCTATCGCGGATGGACGTTCAAGACCGACGACGGCCGCGCCGAGCCGGAGAAAGGTGTTGGCTTGACCGCCGACATCAGCCGCCGTTTCGCCGACGCGACCGTCGAGCTGATCAACCGCAAGCCGACCGAGCCGTTCTTCCTGCACGTCAACTTCACCACACCACACGATCCGCTGCACCTGCCGCCCGGTTACGCCGGCAAATACGATCCGCAAAGCATCCCGTTGCCGGCAAACTTTCTGCCGGAGCATCCGTTCGACCACGGCAACCTTCGCGGTCGTGACGAGCTTCTCTGGCCGTGGCCGCGCACGCCGCGCGATGTCCGAGGGGAACTCGCGGCTTACTACGCCGTGATCGAATACATGGACGCGCAGATCGGCCGCGTTCTCGCCGCGCTGCGGGCCAGCGGTCAGGCGGAGAACACCGTCATCATTTTCTCCGCTGATCAGGGCCTCGCCGTCGGCAGCCACGGCCTGCGCGGCAAGCAGAACCTCTACGACCACACCTTCAGCGTGCCGCTCATCTTTAGTGGCCCCGGTATCCCGAAGAGCCGGCGCGTCGCTGCCCAATGTTATCTGCGCGACCTGTTCCCGACGACGTGCGAACTGGCTGGCGTCAAAATTCCCGAAACCGTCCAAGGTAAAAGCCTCGTTCCAGTGCTGACGGGCAAGGCCGACTCGGTCTATCCACACCTGATCGGCTACTTCACCGACACGCAGCGCGCGATTCGCACTGACCGCTGGAAGCTCATCTGGTATCCGAAGCTGGAGCGCCAACAACTCTTCGACCTCGCCACCGACCCGAACGAGTTGAAAGACCTTGCCGCCGAGCCGCGCTACTCCGCGACGCGCGACGACCTGCGCGCGAAGCTGGAGGCGTGGTTGAAGGAAAACGGCGACCCACTTCTCCGCAAGTGATGCTTCTGATCGCACTCGCTGCTCGTCGCAGCATTGATATGCGGGGCCGGTTTCGGGTAAAAGAACGCCATGAAGCTGCCACTTATCCTCACCGGGGCGCTGCTGGCGCTGGTCACCCTCGTCACTCCCTCCTCCGCCGCCGAACGCAAGCCAAACATCATCCTCCTCATCGCCGATGATCTCGGCTACGGCGACATCGGTTGCTACGGCCAGAAGAAAATCCGCACGCCCCGCCTCGATCGGATGGCCGCCGAGGGGATGCGCTTCACGCAAGCCTATTCCGGCAACGCCGTCTGCGCGCCGTCGCGTTGCGTGCTGATGACCGGCCTGCATCCTGGCCACGCCCACGTGCGCGACAACAGGAGCGTGAAGCCCGAAGGACAGGAGCCGATTCCCGCCGAGAGCGCCACGATACCAAAGCTGCTGAAGGCGCAGGGCTACGCCACGGGCGCGTTCGGCAAGTGGGGTCTCGGTCCGTTCGGCAGCAGCGGCGACCCGCTCAAGCAGGGCCTCGACCGTTTTTACGGCTACAACTGCCAGGGCAAGGCCCACAATTTCTACCCAACCACGCTTTGGGACAACGACCGCCAGGTCACGCTTGACAACCCGGAGATTGACGCGCACGCGAACAAACTTCCCGCCGGCGCCGACCCGAATAATCCCGCGAGCTACAAGCCGTTCATCGGCAAACAATACTCCGCCGATCTCATCGCCGAGCAGGCGCGGCGCTTCATCCGCGACAACAAGGACCGTCCATTCTTCCTCTTCTTCCCGACGACCGTGCCGCATCTCGCGCTGCAAGTGCCGGAAGACTCGCTCGCCGAGTATCTCGGCAAGTGGCCCGACCCGCCCTACGCCGGCGGGCGCGGCTACCTGCCGCACTTCGCGCCGCGCGCCGCCTACGCCGCCATGATCACGCGCATGGACCGCGAGATCGGTCGTATGATGGACCTCGTCAAAGAACTCGGCCTCGACGACAACACCATCTTCATTTTCAGCTCCGACAACGGTCCGCTCAACGGCACGCACGCCGGCTTGGCGGGAACCGATGCGGAGTTCTTCAACTCCGCCGGCGGATTGCGCGACGGCAAAGGCACGCTCTGGGAGGGCGGCTATCGCGAGCCGTTCATCGCGCGTTGGCGGGGCCGGATCGCCGCCGGCAAGACCTGCGAACGCGTGATCGGCTTCGAGGACATGCTGGCGACGCTGGTGGAACTGGCTGGCGCAAAGGACACGACGCCGAAGAACGTGGACGGCATCAGTTTCGCGCCGACGTTGCTCGGCCAGAAGCAGGAAGCCCGGCCGTTCCTCTACCGCGAGTTCCCCGGTTACGGCGGCCAGCAGTGCGTGCGCGTCGGCGATTGGAAGGCCATCCGCCAGAACATGCTGCCGCGAGGCAGAGGCAAGGCCAAAGGGAAGAAGGCCCAGCCGAACATGCGCATCGAGCTTTACAACCTGAAGGACGACATCGCCGAGACCAAGGATGTCGCCGCGCAGCACCCGGACATCGTCGCGAAGCTCGAAAAGATCATGCGCGAGCAACACACGCCGTCGTCAGTGTTCCCGTTCCCGGCGCTGGACAAATGACGGCGTGAAATCCAATGAAGCGAAGGCTCTGGACTGCTGTAGGAACTACAGATTTTGGGACGCTGACGGTGAAGCAAGCGAGCGTTGAAAGCTCCGAAAGCTTTCGGAGCAGTCCAGAGCCTTCGGCTTCAGAATGCGAAAGCGAAAGATGAAACAGATATGAAAACTCCATGCAGATTCGTTCGCCTGCTGGCGGCCTTCCTGGTTCTCGCCGCGCTGTCGTCCGCCAACGCCGCCGAGCAGAAAGTCACAAAGTTTGCCCGGTTCCAATTCGGCAAGGCCGCCGCCTACGGCGTGGTCGAAGGCGAGGTCATCCATGAAATCGCCGGCAACCTGTTCGGCGACTGGAAGCGCACGGGCAAGACTCATCCGCTGTCGGGCGTGAAGCTGCTGCCGCCGACGCGGCCAGGCAAAGTGCTCGCGATGGCTGGCAACTACCGCAGCCACCATCAGGGGCAGGTCGTAAGCACGAAGTTCGAGGTGCCGCAGTTGTTCCTGAAACCGTCCACCTGTCTCATCCCGCACGGCGCACCCATCGTCATCCCCAAAGGCACCACCAACGTCCATCACGAGGCCGAGCTGGTGGTCGTCATTGGCAAGCGCGCGCGGAATGTGCCAAAGGAGAAGGCACCCGACCACGTCTTCGGCGTCACATGCGGCAACGACATCAGCGCGCGCGACTGGCAGAAGGGCGACGTGCAGTGGTGGCGGGCCAAGGGCAGCGACACGTTCGGCCCATGCGGCCCGTTCGTCGTCTCAGGGCTGAACTACGGCGACCTCGACCTCCAGATGCGCGTCAACGGCGAAGTCCGCCAGCGCCAGCGCACGAGCGACCTCATCCACAACGTCGCCGCGATCGTCAGCTTCGCCAGCCGGCACATGACACTGGAGCCGGGCGACCTCATCTACACCGGCACGCCCGGCAAGACCACGCAGATCAAGCCCGGCGACGTCTGCGAAGTGGAGATCGAAGGCATCGGCGTGCTGCGGAACAAAGTCACCGCCGCACCGTGACTGCCGCTCAACAGAGGAAAACCCAATGACTCCTGATTCGCATCATTCGCGTGTTTCGCGGGCTGCAAAGGCGCTGCTGTTTGCTGTCGCAGCGTTGTCCGTGCTGGGCTGCGCCGCCATCGCCAAGGAAACCACCGTCGCCAAACCCAACATCATCTTCATCTACGTGGACAACTTCGGCTATGGCGATCTCGGTTGCTACGGCTCGAAGCTCCACCGCACGCCCTACGTGGACCGCATGGCCGCCGAGGGCTTGCGCCTGACCAGTTTCTACAGCGCCAGCGGCGTCTGCACACCGTCGCGCGCCGCGTTGATGAGCGGCTGCTACCCGCGCCGCGTGAACATGCATGTCAGTGGCGCCGGGCTGCCCGTGCTGAGGCCGATGGATAGGAAAGGACTGAATCCGAACGAGGTTGCCATCGCGAAGCCGCTCAAGGGTTGTGGCTACACCACGATGTGCATCGGCAAATGGCACCTCGGCGATCAACCGCCGTTCCTGCCGACGCAGCACGGTTTCGACCGTTACTTCGGCATTCCCTACAGTGACGACCAGACGCCGTCGAAGAACTTCCCAAACTGGCCGCCGCTACCGTTGATGCGTCAGGAAAAGGTCATCGAAGCGCCCGTGGATCGCGATTACCTCACGAAGCGATACACGGAGGAGACGATCCGCTTTCTCACGGAAAGCAAACACCGACCATTCTTTCTTTATCTGTCGCACGCGATGCCCGGCAGCACGGCGCGACCGTTCGCCAGCCCAGCGTTCCAAGGCAAATCGAAGAACGGCCCCTACGGCGATAGCGTCGAGGAACTCGACTGGTCCACGGGCGAAATCCTCGCCGCGCTCAAGAAACTCGGCCTCGACGAGGAGACGCTGGTGGTCTGGACTTCCGACAACGGCGCGGTTCGACACAACCCGCCGCAAGGCAGCAACGCGCCGCTCAAAGGCTGGGGCTACAACACCTCCGAGGGCGCGATGCGGATGCCGTGCGTCGTTCGCTGGCCCGGCAAAGTTCCCGCCGGCAAGGTTTGCGACGAACTTTGCGCGATGATGGACTGGCTGCCGACGTTCGCGAAGCTGGGTGGCGGCGAGCCGCCGAAGGACCGCATCATTGACGGCCACGACATCCGGTCGCTGATCTTCGGCGAGCCGGGCGCGAAGTCGCGTTACGACGAGGTCGGGTTCTTCTACTACATGATGGACCAGTTACAGGCCGTGCGGGCCGGCCCGTGGAAGCTCTACCTGCCGTTGGACAACAAGTTCATGAGCCTGCGGCGAAATCAGGAGAAGGTTCCCGCGGCGCTCTACGACGTGCGCAACGACATCAGCGAGACGAAGGAAGTTTCCGCAGAGCATCCCGACGTTGTCGCGCGGCTGATTGCGCTGGCCGACAAAGCCCGCGAAGACATCGGTGACCTCAACCGTTCTGGTAAAGGCCAGCGTCCCGCCGGGCACGTCGAGAATCCCCAGCCGCAGATACTGGCCGCGTCTGGCCACGGCGGGGCCGACTCTGTTAGAACGCTCCGGCGTCATCCCAACAAGCCGCACTAGTCTTCTCTGGCGTGGCAAGCTGACGGTGTTCGTCACCTCTGCCGAGCGCTGCGGCGTGGTGCTGAGGTCTGCCCGCGCCGTGTTGGACATCGGGCTTTCAGCTTGCTGGGACCGCGTGGCCTTTCTATATTGCGCCGGCTGCGGATCGCTGGAGGTGGTCGAAAAGTAGTGGTCCACGGCAAATGTGATTATGGCCGGCGTCTCCTTACATCAGGTGCAGCGCATGGGGCTTCAGCAAATGCTGGCGCCTCACATGCAGCTTAATCTCCAGATGCTTCAAGCGGCCACGCCGGAGTTGTGCGACCTGGTAAAACAGGAATTGGAGAAAAATCCCACGCTGGAGGAGGTCCCGCAGGAAAGCGTCAGCCTCGATCAGCCGCCGGAAACCAGCGGCGAAGCCCCACGCGACGGCCGCGCTGAAACAACGGACGAGTTCCGTCAAGAATTCGAGGCACTGAAGCAACTCGACGACGAGTGGCGCGATTATTTCACCCAGAGCAGCCGCAACTACAGCCGCAGCGCCGAGGACGAGGAGCGCCGCCAGTTCCTTTTCGATTCCATCGTCCAGCCGGAGTCGCTTCAGGAACATCTGCTCAGCCAGCTCGGCACCAGCGACGCCGATGACGAAACGCGGCGCGCGGCGGAGATCATCATCGGTAGCCTCAACGACGACGGCTATCTGGTGGCGCACGAAGAAATGGCTGCTGCGTTGGTAGAATTCGCGTTGCAAGTCTGCGCCCGCCGCCGGCAGTCGGGCGAGCCGTCCGCGTCGTGGGCGCGCGCGTTCATTGAGAAAGAACTGACCGAGTCATTCGAGCGGTCGAAGCGCGGGCAACTGCTCGGTTGGCAAGAGAGGCTGCACGACATCTGTCGCCAGTTGCTCGAACCGGAATCGGCAAAGCAACCAGCGCCGCCGGTGGCGACGGCACCCGCGTCGGAGCCGGTCAACGAGAACGCGATGAAGCTGGCGCGCGACGCCGTTGGTCGCCTCCGTCAGGAACTGGCGCAGCAGTTGCGCGCGGTTATTGAGGAAGCCGCGCCCGTGCCGGTGTCGCGTGAGGTGCTTGCGGAGGTTTTCAGCGGCGCGACCGCGGAGGAACTCGATGCGGCGTTGCAGGCGTGCCAACGGCTCGATCTGCCGCTGCTGTTCCTGCGGCCAGCGCCGGAGGTCACGCTCGACACAATGCGCCGCGCCCTTGAACTGGTGCAGGCGCTTGATCCCGTCGGCGTCGGCGCGCGGACACTGGGCGAATGCCTCTTGATTCAACTGGCGCGGCTCGACAAGGCCGGCGGGCTGGAAGCACGGATTGTGCACGACCATCTTGCATTGCTCGCCAGCCGCGACATGCCGAAGCTTGCCGCCACGCTTGGCGTCACGGTGGAGGAGACACAGCAGGCTGCCGAGAGCATCAGCCGGCTCGAACCGAAGCCGGGCCGCATGTTTGGCGCCGAAATCAATCCTTACGTTGAGCCGGACGTGGTGGTGGTGAAGGACCGCGGCGAGTTCGTCATCCTTCTCAACGACGAGCGCATCCCCCACCTGCGCATCAGCGATTCCTACCGCGAGATGATGGCGGAGGAGAACGCCACGCCCGAGGTGGTCCAATACGTCCGCGAGCGCATCCAGGCAGGCAAGTTCCTCATCCGCAGCATCGCCCAGCGCCAGCAGACGATCCAGAACATCGCCAGCGAAATCGTTCGGGCGCAGCGCGAGTTTTTCGAGAATGGTCCCGGCCACCTGCGGCCGTTGCGCATGAGCGACGTCGCCTACCGTTGCGGCGAGACTTTCAAGATGGACGGAGGCGTCGAAAAAGCCGTCTGCCCCTATTGCGGTGCGCTGGCTGAGATTCAAGAGGGCGCCGGCAACCGTCGCGAAGGCGATTGCCCGAACGCCGAGACGGACGATTTCAGCCGCCGGCGCCATCACAGTCGTGTGCCAGGCCGCGAACTGGACAATCCCCGCCAGCTTGGCGTCCACGAAACCACCGTCAGCCGCGCCAGCGCCAACAAATACATGGCGACGCCGCACGGCGTGTTTGAAATCAAGTATTTCTTCACACCCGGCTACACCATGGCCAGCGGCGAGACGCTTGCCAGCCAGCGGGTCAAGGATCTCGTCAAGGAGTTGATCGAGAAGGAAGACCCGGCCAAGCCGCTCGCCGACCAGGAGGTCGCCGCCATTCTCAAGCAGCGCGGCCTGGACATCGCCCGCCGCACCGTGGCGAAGTATCGTGGCGAACTCAACATCCCCTCGTCCAGCGCGCGCGTAAAGAACAACGGCGTCGCCAACGCACCGCAACCTGCATCATGACCGTCTGCGAGCGACAGCCAGAAACGCATTGACTGGCGGGGAAGTTCTGGCACGATGCGCGTGCTTTGTTGCGGAACCGAGTTGTTTCGGAAACCAAAAACACTCTCAGGAGAATTGGACATGGCCACGAAAGCTGAATTGAAGTCATTGTTGAACGCGCCCATCCCCCTTGCGCCGAACACTTACATCCACTTCTATAACGGCGGCAAGCTGCGCGCCGACTTCATGGGTGAAGCCACCCCGAAGGACGATTTCAACTCCGAGGAATGGATCTTCTCGACGAACCGCGCCTTTACGCCCGGCCGGCCGGCCAGCGAGAACACGCCGACCAAAGGCTACAGCATCGTCCAGTTGCCCGGCGGCGAGAAGGTGCTGCTGACTGAGTTGTTGAAGGCGTTCCCGAACGAGACGCTCGGCGCGAAGCATTTCAAGAAGTTTGGCGCGACGCTCGGTGTGCTTGTAAAGATCTTCGACGTGGGCGAAGGCGCGCACATCCCCGTCCACTGGCATCCGTCGCCGGAATTCGCCAAAAAGTATTTGAAGAATCCGTTCGGCAAGAACGAGTCGTGGATCCTCATCGGCGTCCGCCCCGGCGCGAAGGCCTGGGTTGGCTGGAAGAAGAAGGTCACGGTGGACCAGTTCAGGAAGTGGATGGACGCGCAGGACGTCGAGGCGATGCGCGCCCACATGCACGAGATCAAGCCGAAGCTCGGCGACGTGACCTACACCACCGCCGGCATCGTCCACTCGATTGGCGAGGGCTGCTGCATCCTTGAGCCGCAAGAGCCGACCGACTGGAACATCCTCGCCGAGTATGAAGGACCGTATCCCTACAAGCGCGAGCAGGCCGCGTGCGGCCTCGACTGGGACAAGGGCTTGGAGGCCGCCGATTTCTCGGTGATGAGCACGTCGTTCCTGAAGAACCGCATCTGCCGCAAACCGGTCAAGGTCCGCGGCGCGGGCAAGAACAAGGAAGAGAAATTCCTGCCCGATTCGGCGAAGAAGTATTTCTGGGAAACCAAGCTCACCGTCGCCGACAAGATGAAGATGCCGGGCGACCGCGGCTTCTACGTGTTCGTCACGTTCGCGGGCGAGGGCAAGCTCGTCGGCCCGTGCGGCGAGACGCCGATCAAGCGCGGCAAGTCGTTCATGATTCCGCGCTGCCTGCCGGGCTACGAGATCGTCAACACCGGCCGCAAGCCGATTGAGGTCTATACCGGTTATCCACCGGCGATCTGAAATCTGGAATCTCAAATCTGAAATCTAAGGAGACACCTCACATGGCAAAGCTACCGAAGACGATGAAGGCGCAGGTTTTCTACGAAAAAGAGAAAATGAAGTATGAGGACATCCCCGTCCCGCAAATCAGCGACGACGAGGTTCTCGTGCGCGTCAAGGCGGTCGGCATCTGCGGTTCCGACGTTGCCTACTACTACGGCAACAGCCCGTTGGAGACGCCCACCGGCAAAGGCCCGCTCGTGCTCGGCCATGAGTTTACCGCCGAGGTCGTGCAGGTCGGCGCAGTGCCGGCGAAGGCGAAGCTGTTCAAGGAAGGCGACCGCGTCGTCGTCAATCCTGTCCAGCATTGCAACGCCTGTCCCATCTGCGCCAAGGGTCAGACCAACCTCTGCGAGTGCAAGTCCGTCATCGGCGTCTCCGTCAACGGCGGCTTCGCGGAATACTGCGCCAGCAAATACACCGGTCTCGTCAAGCTGCCTGACGATGTGAGCTTCGAGGAAGGCGCGCTCACCGAGCCGCTGGCCTGCGTCACCTACGGCATCAAGAACATGCAGATCGAGCCGGGCAACTTCGTCGTCATCATGGGTCCCGGTGCCATCGGCCTCATGATGCTCCAGCTCGCCAAAAGCTCCGGCGCCGGCAAGGTCGCGCTCGTCGGCGGCCCCGGCGATGATTACCGTCTCGAAGCCGGCAAGAAGTTCGGCGCGGACTACCTCATCAACGTTGCGGACAAGGGATCGAAGTATTTCGTCGCCGATCTCGAGGCTGAGATTCGCAAGCTGACCAACGGCTTCATGGCTGACCGCGTCATCACGCCGACCGGTGCCGTCGAAGCGATGGAAGCCGCGCTGGCCGTCTCCGGCCGCCGCTCGACCGTCGTTTACTTCGGTTTGCCGAGCGACAAGGCCGTCATCCGCGTGCCGGCGCTCAAGAGTATCTTCTGGGACAAGACCATCCGCTTCTCCTGGCTGGCGCCGTTCACCTGGCCGACCGCGATCAGCGCCGTCGCCAACAAGCTGGTGGACACCAAGAGCCTCATCACGCATCGCGCGCCGTTGGCCAAGCTCGAAGAGACGATCAAGGCCGTCGCGAGCCGCGGTGGCAACGTCCTGAAAGCCGTCGTCACGCCGTAGTCTGCGTCCATTGCTCCTCCCATACAGCGCGCACCGCGATCCGCGGTTGCGCGCTGTGTGTTTTGTCCCGTGAAACGCTGGCCAGCAGCGGCGGCAGAAAACAAGGGTGAGTTTGGAGACCAGCCACCCCAGCGGCGGAAAAATCGGCTTTGACCGGAGAGCGTGGAGAAACTAGCCTGCGACCGTGGAAGACACGTCAACGAGCGCTCCGCAGTTTCCAACTCAACAGGTGCGACCGAAAGCGCGGCTTGTGCGCGCATTCCTCGATTTTGCCGGCAGGCGCGTCATCCAATGGATGGATCGCACGCGTGAGTTGATGGCGTTCGCGCTCATCGCCACGGGTGTTACCGTCACCAAGTTCAACGTCGCCCCGCGCGTCATCCGCCCCCTCATCCACTCCCAGATTCACCGAGCCGGCGTGCGCCTGCTGCCAATGATTGGCTTTCTGGGCTGCGCGCTCGGCTTGATCATCATCGGCCAGACGGTGTCATTGCTCACGCAGATCGGCGCGCACACGCTCATCGGCACACTAATGGTCACCGTGGTCATCCGCGAACTGGGGCCTCTGCTCACCACCGTGGTTGTGCTGGCGCGCGTTGGCGCCGCAACGGTCGTCGAACTGGGCACCAGCCGCGCGCGGGGCGAGGTGGAAGCGCTGGAGGCGCTTGCCATTGACCCGGTCCACTATCTGGTCTTGCCGCGGATGTGGGGCCTGGCGGTTTCTGTGTTCGCACTGACAATCTACTTTGTGCTTGTTGCGCTGCTCAGCGGCTACCTGTTCGCATTTCTGCAAGATGTGCCGCTGCCGCCGTCGGAATATTTCCACCAGTTGGCGGGCGCGCTACGATGGGAGGACTTCGCGATGCTGACGCTGAAGACCGCCGCCTTCGGAATCATCATCGCCGTCGTTTGCTGCTACCAAGGATTGGCCAAGCCGTTGCGCATCGAGGATGTGCCGAACGCCACGACACGTGCGGTGGTGAGCAGCGTCGTGGCGTGCGTCCTTGTGGATGCGGTGTTCATCGTCGCTTACCTGCTGATTTGAACCATGAGCACCGTCGCTGAAAAAATTGCGCGACCACCGGTGATCGAAATGTTCGATGCTGCCATCACCTCAACGCGCGCGCCGGACACCGCGGTGATTTCCGGTGTCAATTGGATCGTCTCGCTCGACGACTACTGGGTGATCGGCGGGCCAACCGGTTCCGGCAAGAGCAATCTGCTTGTGACAGCCGCCGGCTTGCAACAGCCGCTGCGCGGCGTGCATCGCCTCTTTGGCCGTGAACTGCCGTCTCTTCACGAACCAGAACGGCTTCACGAGCGGTTACGTGTCGGCATGGTGTTCGGGGGCGACGCGAGGCCGTTCCCGCAACTGACCGTGGCGGAAAACGTCGCGCTGCCCCTGCGCTATCACCACAGCCGGAGCAATTCGGAAGTCTGGCAGCGTGTGGAGGAGATGCTCGACATCACGGAACTGTCCGCGTTCGCCAACATCGCGCCGCCGGACCTCATGCGCGCGCTCATCCCGCGTGTAGGGCTGGCGCGCGCGCTGGCGCTCGGCCCGGAGGTGTTGTTGCTGGACAACCCGCTCGCCGGACTGGGCCCGCGCCAGGAGCGGTGGTGGCTGGATTTCATCGCCAGCCTGGCGTCGGGCCATCCATCCATGAAAGGCCGCAAAATGACGATCGTCGTCACCTGCGACGACCTGCGGCCGTGGACGAGCCAAGGCCGGCAGTTTGCATTGCTGAAGGGAAAACACTTCCTACCGCTGGGCGGCCGCGACGATCTCAAACGCTGCAACGAGCCTTTACTGCACGACCTGACAGCGGCACACTCTTCCTGAGACCACACCATGCCACTCCAAGACCTGACACCGGAACTTCGCACGCGGCTCAGCCGGGTTGAGCGCGCCGTCGGCGCTTTTGTTTTGCTGGCGACATTGCTGTTGCTGACGGGGTTCGTTTACTACCTGCGCCACACCGCCGAACGCAAAGGCTGGTTCATCCCCAAGGTTTCCTACTACACCTACCTGCACACAGGCCACGGTCTCAAAGCCGGCGATCCGGTGAAACTGATGGGCTTCGACGTCGGCGAAATCACTCGCGTCGAGGCGATGCCGCCGTTTGAGGAATACGACGTTTTTGTCGAGTTCCGCGTCAAGTCGCCCTACTACGGCTATCTCTGGACCGACTCCAAGGTGAAGGTCGCCGCCGCGGATTTCCTTGGCGGCCGTTATCTCGAAGTCACCAAAGGCGTCAGCGGCAAGGCCACCGTCAAGGAAGAGAACCAGAACCTGTTCCTGCTCGCCGATGCCGGGAAGGGCCTCTACGAACCCGTTGCCAAACAAAAACATTACGGGCTGGAAGCCGTGGAATCGCCTGCCGTGACGGACCAGCTTCAGGCGATGGTTGCCAAGGTCGAAGCTGCCATGCCCGGTATCCTCGGCATCACCAACCGCGTCAACGATGTCCTAACCAGCGCAACAATCGCCATCACCAAGGCCACCACCGCCATCACCAACCTCGACGCCACCGTTCTCGGCGCGCGGCCGGTCCTGACCAACCTCACCGTCATCACATCGCAGTTGCGCGACCCGCGCGGCTCGCTTGGCGAATGGCTCATCCCCACCAACATCAACCGCCAGGTCCAGACGACGCTGACCTCCGCCAACACAACCATCGTCAACGCCAACACCAACATGGTCGAGATCGCCGCCGTCCTGAAACGCACGCTGGAGGATTCCGCTCAGATCACCAGCAACCTCAACGCGCAGGTCCAGGCCAACAGCCTCATCCTCAGCGAAATCTCCACCCTCGTCATCCACGCCGACGATCTGATGCAGGGCCTCAAGCGCAACTGGCTGCTGAAGTCCTCGTTCACCGGCGTCACCAACGAACCGGTCAAAAGCATCGTTGTGCCAGCCATCGGAGGCGGGAAATGAGGGGGAACAGGGGTCAGAAGTCAGAAGTCAGAGGTCAGAAGTCGTTTCCTTTGCTTTCCCTTTTCAGCCTTTTGCCTTCAGCCTTTAGCCTTTTCCTCCTCGCCGCCTGCTCCTCCGCGCCGCCGCCGCCCGTCTTGCCAGCCGCCGTGGCGCAGGCGAACCACGCCGCCGAAACGGCGCAGAAGCTCTCCGCGAACGAGAACTGGTCCGCCGCCGTGCGCGAGTGGCAGAACGCTGCGGATCGCTACCGCCTCCTGAACGACCGCGCCAACGAAGCCATCGCGCTCCACAACCTCGGACAAGCGCACCGCGCGATCGGCGACCTCAATCGCGCCCACGCGCTGCTCGAACAAGCCGCCGACTTGAACCAGCAACTCGGACACGGCGACGAAGGGTGGCGAAACCAGATTGCGTTGCTTCAGGTCGAATCACAGGCGAAGCAAGCCGCCGCGCTCGATGCGCGGTTCGCCAGACTCACATCTTCGCCGCCGCCCGGTAGCCAGCCGCAGTTGCAGGGCTTGTTTTTCAACGAGCTTGGTTTGTGGCACCAGCGCCACGGCGACCTCGCGAAGGCTGACGAAGCTTTCCATCAAGCCAGCCAGACGTTTGCGAAAGCTGGCGACCGCCACGGCAGCGCCGTCGTGCTCGCCAACCGCGCGCGGCTCGACGAGGCGCAACGCAAGTTCGCTGACGCGCTGGAGAAGTGGGGCGAGGCGCGGACACGCTTCGAGGCGCTCGCCGATCCTCCAGGCATCGCCGCCAGCCTCGCTGGCGAAGGCCGCGTCCTGCTGGGCGCCGGCCAGAATCTGCCTGCCGCGGAAACGCTGTTGCGGCGCGCCAGCGAGAGCTTTCGCACGCTGAAAATGAACGACGACCGCGCCGACGCGCTCCGTTCGTTGGTGGCGTGCCTGACCGCACAGAAGAAAACTGCCGAAGCCGCCGAGGTGCAGAAGGCGCTCGATGCGTTCTGCGCGAGCGACGCGCCAGCGCGGGAATAAGACATCAGTCTCGCTGCGGGTGCGGCGATGGTTTCAGTCGCCGCAGCCCCTTCCCATAAACCTCCCTTTGCACGGTGAAGCCCTGACTGGGAGCGGCGGTTTTCCAACCGCCGCACAGTTCGCACGATGAGGACGGTGCGGCGGTTGGAAAACCGCCGCTCCCAGCCGGGTTCATGGGAGCATGGCGCGACTACGACGGTCGATGAGGGGCCGTCGCTGTTCAACGGCATGGATGGCTCAGAGCAACACGCCGGCGATACAGGCGACCATGCAGGTGGTGAGCGTGCCGCCGATGAGCGCGCGCAACGCGATGCGAGAAAGATCGCTCCGGCGCTCGGGCGCGAGGCTGCTGTAGCCGCCGATGGTGATGCCAACACTGCCGAAGTTGGCGAAGCCGCACAGCGCATAGGAGGCGATGAGCCGCCCGCGCTCGGTCAGCCACGCGCCATCTTGCGCGAGTTGCTGGCTCATGTTGGCGTAGGCGACGAACTCGTTGAGGGCCAGCTTCTGGCCCAGCAAACTCCCGACGCGCATCACGTCCTGCGCCGGCACGCCCATGACCCACGCCAGCGGTGCGAACACCCAGCCGAAGATTTGCTGAAGGCTCAGTGGCGCGTGAAACACGTGCATCCCGACCCAGTTCAATCCCCAGTTCACCATCGCCACCATCGCCAGGAACACGATCATCATCGCGCCGACGTTGAGGGCCAGCTTCAGCCCATCGGCCGTGCCGGCCGCCAGCGCATCCACCGCGTTGACGCTGATACGCGGGATCTCGATGCGCGTGTTGCCAAGCGTCTCCGGCGTCTCGATCTCCGGCAGCATCAGCTTGGCGATGACTATTGAGGCTGGCGCACACATGACGCTGCACGCAATCAAATGGCCCGCAATGCCTGGCACGTGGGGGCTGAGCATTCCGACATAGGCTATCAGCACGCCGCCCGCCGTCGTCGCGAGGCCGGCGGTCATGCATGCCATCAGTTCCGATAGTGTCATCTTCGACAGATAGGGCCGGATGACCAGCGGCGCCTCGGTCATGCCGACGAAGATGTCCGCCGCCGTCGAGAAGCTCTCCGCGCCGCTGGTGCGCATGAACCGGCTCATCAGTCGCGCTGCGTTCCGGATCACCCACGGCATCAGACCGATGTGGTAAAGCAGCCCCATGAGCGCCGCAAAGAAGATGATCGTCGGCAAAATCTGGAACGCGAAGATGTAGCCGAGCGATCCGCTGCTGACCGCCAGCGGGCCAAAGACAAACTCCGCGCCGCTACGGCTGAAGGCGAGCATTTTATCCACCGCATCGTTCGCCAGCCGGAACACGACGCGCGCGGGCGTCTTCATGACGATGAACGCGAACGCAAACAGGATCGCCATGCCCCAGCCGACGGTGCGCCAGCAGACGGCTCGACGCCGCTCACGCGGGCAGAGCGCGTAGGCGATGGCCAGCATCACGACGATACCGAAGGCGCTGATGAGTCGTTCCATGGTTTGTTGGCCTGCGATACTAGCAGTGTAAGGCCGATAGATGCCAGCGCAGTTCATCGTTTACCCGTCTGCCGGAATCTGGTGAACTCCTCTGGCACCGTAACGAAAGGTGGTAATACATGAGAAGCCTGTCGTTGTTCTTGCTAGTCGCCGTAGCGCACATCCCAAGCCTGCCGCTGGTGGCTGCACCGAGAGAGTCCGGTGACATGACCTTCTTCGCCTTCGACGACCATGCCATCCCGTGGCGCGACAACCTGCATCTCACGCTCGTGCAAGCCGAGAAACACCCGGCCAATCCCGTGCTGCGCTGCGGGCCGGAGGGTTCGCCGGACCACGGACACGCTATCCTCTACGGCAGCGTTCTCCATATTGGCGGCAAGTTCCGTATGTGGTATCTCGGCATGATCCAGCGAAAGATTGAGCGCGGCCAGGCACCCGGCTGGTGGCGACCGATGTGTTACGCCGAGAGCACTGACGGGGTGAACTGGACGAAGCCGGAGTTGGGCTTGGTCGAGTTCAACGGCAGCAAGAAGAACAACATCTGTCTCATCGAATCCGACCCGCATTCGTTGAGCCGCGTGAACGACTTCCTTACCGTGATCCACGAACCGAACGATCCCGACCCGCGCCGGCGCTACAAGTGCGCGTTCATCGCTCATCTGCCGTTCGCGGAAGTCCGCGGTGGCCGGAGCGCGCTCGGGCCAAAGGAATCGCGCTGGTGCTCGTTCGTCTGCGCGACGAGCAGTGACGGCCTGCGCTGGCAGGTGGTCGGCGACCGGCCCGCCAACAGCGGCAGCGAGCGGTTCGAGGTGTCGGGCTTGTATCGCTTCGGCGGCTTCTATTACGCGACCGGTCAACTCATCTCACCGTGGACGTGGCTGCCCGATGGCCGCGATGTCGGCCGCGTCATGCTGGCGTATCGCTCGCCGGACTTCGAGCATTGGTCGAAAGCGAAGGCGTTCGCATTCGCGCGGCCCGGCCAGACGATCTCGACGCCGCTCACCGGCCAGCAGACGCACATGGGCGCTGGCCTCTGGAACCGTGGCAACGTGCTCGTCGGTCTCTACGGTCAATGGCAGGATGGGCCGAAGGAGCGACCAAAAGGTTCGACACATCTCTGGGGCACGCGCATTGACCTCGGCCTCGTGGTCAGCAACGACGGCATCCATTTCCGCGAGCCGGTGCCGGATTTCAAAGTCATCCCGCGCGGCAAGGAAGGCGAGTGGGACAACATCGCACTGCTCCAAGGCCACGCCTTCGCCAACGTTGGCGACAAAACCTATCTCTGGTATTCGCACTGGGACTGCGAAGGCCAGTTCCGCTCACAGGAAATCGGCCTCGCCACGCTGCGCCGGGACGGCTTCGGCTACCTGTCGCGCCACAACACGAACGCGCCGGCGCACTTCGTCACGAGCGCGGTCGAACCGCGCCGGCGGGCGGCGAAGCTGTTCGTGAACGCCGACGGTCTCTCGCACGACGCTCCGCTGACGGTAGATCTGCTCGACGAGTCCGACCGGCCGCTGCGCGGTTTTTCAGGTGTGGACGGCGCGAAGCTAACCACGTCCGGCACGCAACTGGAAGTTGTGTGGCCAAAGACGAAAAACAGTCGCTTACCCACCAGCAAGCGTTTCGCCATCAAGATCACCTTTCCAGCAACAGGTGAAGCGCGCGTGCATGCGTTGAATGTATCCGAATAACTCCTATGTTTCGCCGCGACTTCAGGTCAGTGCTTGACTCTCAACTCCACTTGACCAACATCCACGCTCTGTCATGAACCGTTTCTACTGCTGCGCTCTCTCGTTGCTTGCACTGACCGCGACACTGCCCGCTGCTGACGCTCCGCCGCCCAAACCGCCCATCCTCGACTGCTTCATCAGCACGGGCGACAACCACTGGATGGGGTCATGGCTACCGATTGACTCGAAGGCGAGCATTGAGGCGTCGTTCGACCTGCTGAAACGGATCGGCGTGCGGCGGGTTTACTGGCGTGGGTTGCAGGAGGCGGCGTGGCTGGAGACGATGCAGTTCCGCGAGGAGAACTGCCGCTACGCGTCGTTCTGGAAATATCTCCTGCGGCTCGACAAGGAGGTGCCTGTGGACCGGCTCGCGGTCGAGGCGGCGCACAAGCGCGGGATGGAGATCTGGGGCGTCGGCACGATGTTCGACTGGGGCAGCGCCGCCGACACGTCGTGCTTCGGCGATTTCCCGCACAACAGCGAGTCACGGCTGCGGCAGCGGCATCCCGAATGGGTTCCCGTGGACAAACGCGGCGTGTTGCGGCAGGGCGGGCCGATCGAGTTTGCCTATCCAGAGGCGCGCAAGGCACTGACGGACCTGCACCTGAAATTCATGGACCGTGACGGCTACGACGGCATGGCGTTCCTGACCTACGTCGAAAACTTCAGCCTGCGGTTTCCAGACGAGTTTGGCTTCAACGAGCCGGTCGTGAAGGAATTCAAGCGCCGCACTGGCATTGACGCGCGGACACAACCGTTTGGCCGTAACGCCACGCGCTACGACTGGCAGGCGCTTCGTGGCGAATCGGTCACCGCCTATTTGCGTGAACTGAAATCCGAACTAGCCAAGCGCGGTAAGAAACTCGGTGTCTGCCTCAACCCCAACCAGCCGCGGTTGCCGCAGTTCTGGACCGCGGTGGGATCCACGATCAGCGCGGGCCATATCCAGTTTGATCTCAACACGTGGGTGCGCGACGGCATCGTGGACCAATTCCTCGTCTGGGGCGGCTGCCACGGGCCGGCGCAGTTGAAGACAGTCGAGGACTGCCTCTGGTTGACGCGCGGCACGAAGACGGCAGTGACCGCGATGACCTCCAGTCCATTTGCGGAGCGCTGGCAGCCGTTCCATAAGCGCGATGTGCCGATGATGCTCACCGTCGGCGACGACTGGCAGTATCTCGAATACGGCAACGTCCCCGAACAACCGCTCGCCGCGCTGCAATCCAAGGACGACTTCGTGCGGCTGCGCGTGCTGGCGCAGGTCGCCCGCAGCAAGACCAAGGCGACCGTGGCAGAGATCTCGCCGCTCGCGAAAGACCCGAACCTGCTCGTCCGCCGCATGGCGCTGCTGGCACTGGCAAAGACCAAAGACCCGGAGGCCGTGCCGCTCATCGAGGCTGGGCTTGCCGATCCGGAAAACGCCGTCCGTTGCGTTGCCGCGCAGGCGTTGCGCGACCTAAACCGCCCGGAGAGTGCCGCGAAACTGCTGGCGGCGATCCAACGTTTTCCAACGCATCCGCTCATGGAGGTGGTCGTGCCCACGCTGTCAAGGATTCAGCCGTTGCCCCGCGTCGAACTTGCGAAGGCCGCCACCGGGCACGGTAATCCCGCCGTGCGCGTCGTCGCCATGCGCGCTCTCGGCTTGATGCCCAAAGAGGAACTGGTGCCGGTGTTCGCGAAGGGACTGAACGACGCCGACCGTTTCGTGCGCTTCGCCGCTGCACAGGCGCTGGGGAACGTCACGCGCAGCCCGAAGGCGGTCGAGACGCTCATCGAGGCGACCAAGCAGGGCAATGTCGTCGTCTCCGACCGCGCCGCCACATCGCTGGCCATGATCGCGACGCGGCGGCACGAAAAGGAAATCGAGCCGTTGCGGCCGCGGATGATCGAGGCGCTGAAGAACCTCTTTGCCAAACTCGGCGACGGTTGCGCGCGCGCCGACGCCGACTGGGGTTACCGCCCCGTGGGCAACGCGCTGCTGAAGTTCGGCGCGGACGGCGAGCGCGTCTTGCAGGAATTCATGGACCAGCGCAAAGATCGCCGTCTGGCCGAGCAGGCATGGAAGATCCTCCACATCCGTCTCGACAACGGCGCGTTCAGCGAGATGTGCGAGAACGAGGACGCGGCGGCATTCAAGAAGCGGCCGGTGTTTGGCCGTGAACTGCGCGTGGACCCGGCAAAAGGCGACGACGCGTCGGTGGCCGGGCCGTTCAAGACCATCACCCGCGCCATCAGAATTGCCGCGTCGGGCGACACAATTCATCTCGCGCCGGGTTGCTACAGGGAATCGGCGGCGTTCCACGACAAGTCCGGCGAGCCGGGCCGGCCGATCACGCTCGACGGCCGCGGCGCGACGCTCGATGGCGGCGAGCCGATCAAGCCCAGCGACTGGGAGATGGTATCGCCGGGGCTTTACCGCAACCGCAGACTTCTGTCGGTCAATCCCGCAAATCTTGGCCGGTGGTTCTTCGTCTTCGATGGCAAGATGAACCACATGGGCCGCACGAGCAAAGGCCCCAGCAAGCCGCTGAAGAAGATCGAGGAGCTTGCGGCCGGCGAATGGACCTACATTTCCGACACACCCATCGTGCGAAAGAGCGAAGGTGGCAAGCCGTGGGATGCGCGGCGCGTGAAGGGAGCATTCTATATCAAGATTGACTCGGCGAAGACGCTGGCTGACTGCCGCATCGAAGCGCCGATTCGCGCCAACGGCGTCAGCTTCAGCGGCCGTTGCGAGCATCTGGTCGTCCGCAACGTGACCTCGACGCATGTCCACAACGACGGCTTCAACATCCACGGCTACTCTCGCGACATCCTGCTGGAGAACGTGAAGGCGATTGACTGCGGCGATGACGGCGTGAGCGCGCATGATGATTGCCAGATTCGCGTCAACGGCCTCGTCTCCAGTGGCAACTCCACCGGCATCTGCGACGTGGGCGACAGTGTCAGCCACTACAACCGCGTCTTCATCAAGGACTGCCTCGGCCACGACATTTGCTTCCTCGACACGAACGAGCATTCCGTCAGCAATTCGGTCGTCCAGTCGTCCGCCTGGCGCACGCTGGTGATCACGGGCGGTCCGAATACGAACAAGGTTTGCACGCTGTGGCTCGACAATGTCCTCATCAGTCGCGTCACCGGCACCAACGAAGTCCGCGTGGCCGCTGGTGCGGTGCTTGATGCCCGCCGCGTGACGCTTTGCAATTTGAACGTCCTCGCCACTGGCGGCGCAGTCACGCTGCGCGACTCGATCATCGCCGGTGCGCCGCCGCCGGAGATCAGCATTTGGAAAGGCGTTCGCTGGCAAGCCGACCGCAACCTCTACGACGCCCATTTCATCCGGCTCGACCAGACGTTCTACTCGCCGAAGACCTTCGCCTACTACCAGCGCGCCACAGGCCAGGACAAGGCGTCGCGGTGGATGAAGGTGGAATTCAAGGAGCCGTTTGATGGACAAGTGGCCAAGCCGACGCTTCCCAGAAGCATGGGCGCGCAGCCTGGAAGCGCGGACGGCCTGCCCGCCGCAAATGCATCGAAGAATGCGGGACGGCCATGAGGCGGAGATTCGCGCCTCTCCATCAGTCCGCTCGCTGGTCCATTCCAAGAACCAAGGCAGGCGGGCAAGATGCCCGCGTTCCCAGGAAAGCGTCCGCCGATCCGTGGACCGAACGCGAGCCGCCTCACTCGTATCGCAGCGCGTCAATCGGGTCGAGTTTCGAGGCTTTGCGGGCGGGATAGAAGCCGAAGAAGATCCCCACGGCGGCGCTGAAGAAAAACGCGACGACGATGGGCGTGGCGGAGATGAGCGTCGGCCAGCCGGCGATGGCGGAAAGAGCCTTGGAAACCCCGACACCTGTCGCGATGCCGATCACGCCGCCGATGGAGCTGAGCGTGATCGCTTCGGTCAGGAACTGCAACAGGATGTCACGCCCGTGGGCGCCAACGGCCATGCGGATGCCGATCTCTCGCGTGCGCTCGGTGACGCTGACGAGCATGATGTTCATGATGCCGATGCCGCCGACGATCAACGACACGCTGGCGATGGCGCCGAGCAGGACGGTCATCGTCTTTGATTGTGCGGTGGCCATCTCAGCAATGTCCTGCTGGCCGCGCACGGTGAAGTCATCGTCCCGTCCGGGCTGGATGCGATGCCGCTGGCGCAGCAGTTCGGTGAGCTGCTGCTGCACTACGGGAAGCTGCGTCGCGTCGGCGGCTTGAACCATGATGGAGCGCAGCGTCGTCGAGCCGAGGATGCGTTTCATCGCGCTGGTGTATGGCACGATGACCACATCGTCCTGATCGCTGCCCATTACCGAGAGGCCTTTCGATGATAACAGGCCGACGATGGTGAACGGCACGTTCTTGATCCGCACGATCTGGCCGATCGGGCTTTCGTCGCCGAAAAGCTGCTGGGCGGTGGTCTTGCCGATGACGGCCACTTTGGTTGCGCCGCGCACATCCAGCGGGGTGAATGGCGCACCATCCACCAACGGCCACTGGCGGATCTCGAAGTAATCCGGCCCCTCGCCGAGGATCTGCGGCAGCCAGTTCTGGTTGCCCGCCGCGACCTGTGCGGCTGAACGCAGTTCCGGGCTGACGCCCGAGACGCCGGGAATCTCGCGCCGGATGGCCTCGGCGTCGTCCACGGTGAGCGTGCCTGCTCCGCCATGACCGCTATGCACACCGGTGCGTGTGATGCTGCCGGAAAAGATAAGGATCACGTTCTGCCCAAGGCTGGCGATCTGCGCCTCGATCTGCGCCTTCGCGCCGTTGCCGATGCCGACCATTGCGATGACCGCACCGACGCCGATGATGATGCCGAGCGCGGTGAGCACCGAGCGCATTTTGTTGCGCCGCAGCGCCCGCAGCGCGGTCTTGATGGTGACGAGGATTCTCATGACGTTTGCAGCGCCGGGTCGAGGAGTGCTTGCAGCCGCTCCAGTTCCGGTCCGGCGAAAAGGCGATCGGTGACAGGTATGTCGGACACCACGCGACCGTCGCTCATGACGACGTTGCGTCTGGTGAAGCGAGCAATGTCCGGCTCGTGCGTGACCATCACGATGGTGATGCCGCTATCGTTGAGCTGCTGGAACACGCCCATGATCTCGATGCTGGTGCGGCTGTCGAGGTTGCCGGTCGGCTCGTCAGCGAGCACGAGCGCCGGCTGGTTCACCAGTGCGCGGGCGATGGCAACGCGCTGTTGCTGGCCGCCGGAAAGCTGGCTCGGATGATGGTCAGCCCGGTCGGAAAGGCTGACGACGCCGAGCGCGTGCAGGGCTTTCTCACGCAGTTCATGACTGTGCATGTGCTGTCGCGCGTAGAGCATCGGCAACTCGACGTTTTCCAGCGCCGATGTGCGCGAGAGGAGGTTGAAACCTTGGAACACGAAACCGATCTTCTGGTTGCGGATGTCGGCCAGCTCGTCGGTGTTGAGCTGCGATACGTCGGTGCCGTCGAGGGAATAACGCCCGCCCGTGGGCCGGTCGAGGCAGCCGAGGATGTTCATCAAGGTGGACTTGCCGGAGCCGCTCGCGCCCATGATGGCCACGAACTCGCCCCGATGAATCTCCAACGAAACCCCACGCACCGCGAGCACCTCCACCTCGCCGGTGTGGTAGGTTTTGCGAATGTCGTCCAGTTTGATGACCGCGTTCATTCGATCCGCCTAAAACCGCCGCATGCCGCCGCCAAACGGGCTGGACGCCGCCGCTGGGCCTCGTTGCGAAGCCGCCTGCGCCGTAACCACATTATCGCCTTCCTTCAAGCCTTCGAGCACTTCGGTGTTCACGCCGTCGCTGATGCCGACCTTGATCGACGCCGGTTGTGGCTTGGCGTCGAGCGCGTCGGAGGGAAGTGTGTAAACCGTCCGCGTCATCGTCCGCTCGCCTTTGCGCCGGCCCGGCCCGCCGGTGCCACGCGATTTTCCGCTGTCGCCGCCGCCCGCTGCCGAGGCTGGAGAACCGCCGTTCTTTGAGGCTGCGTCCGTCGTGCTTGACAGGCGGAAGCGCAACGCGGCGTTGGAAATCTTCAGGACGTTGTCGCGCTGGGCGACGACGATGGAGACGTTGGCGGTCATGCCGGGACGCAGTTTCATGTCGCTGTTGTTCACCGCAATCACTGTGTCGTAACTGACGACGTTCTGGACAGTGATGGGCGAGTTGCGGATCTGCGTCACCTTGCCCTGGAACGTGCGATACGGAAACGCGTCCACCGTGAAGTTCACATCCTGGCCGACCTCGACGTTGCCAATGTCGGCCTCGGCGACGTTGGCGTCTATCTGCATCTTGGTCAGGTCGTTGGCGATGACGAACAAGGTTGGCGCGTTCAGGCTCGCCGCGACGGTCTGGCCGACGTCCACGTTGCGGGAGATGACGATTCCATCCACCGGCGAGACGATCGTGCAACGCGCGAGGTCCACCTTCGTCCGCTCCAGCGAGGCTTCCTTCTGCTTCACGCTCGCCTCGGCTTGGTGAAGCGTCGCGAGCGCCGTGTCCATGTCGGCTTGAGGAATGAGATCCTTCGCGCGCAGCCCCTTCTGTCGCGCCGCCTGCACCTGCGCCAGCTCCAGCGTAGCCCGGGCATTGGCCAGGTCGCCCTCGGCCTGATGGACGGTGGCTTCATACGTAGCGGGATCGAGCTTCGCGACAATCTGGCCTTCCTTGACGACCGAGTTGTAGTCAACGAACAGCTTCGCGATCATTCCTGAAATTTGACAGCCAACTTGGACGTTGAGGACGGGGTTGAGTTGGCCCGTGGCCGTTACCGCTTGCGTCAGCTCGCCGCGCGTGACCGTCGCCGTCTGATACCGGGGCGTGCTGTCCGTTCGCAGCCAGAAATACCACGCGCCGTATCCCGCACCGCCAGCAAGCAGCAGGAGGACCAGCGTCCAGATGATTTTGCCCATCACTCGATTTTTGGCCATGACTTCCTTTCGCCAGCGTCGCCACGGACACTCGTGTCACATGGGCGGCCTTGCGTTTCGGTGTCCTGATTTCTGGCACCCATTAGACGGTTATGCAACATCCTATTCAAACCGTTGTTTCAGAAAACCCAGCACGATTGGGAAAAGCCGGCTGGAAAAGTCATTGACGCGCCCGCGCTGGCGGACTACTGTGCGCGCCGTGATGAACGCCCTGCAACTTACCAGTCTGGGGCTGCTGCTACCGCAGCGGCGGACGGTGGGTTGTGTCTCGGCGTAGGCAGAGACAGTTTCGACCAACCCATCGGCCGCGAGGCCGGTGGGTTTTTTGTTTGGTGACAACAAGGCAAGCACAGGATAATCAAGAGCAGTAAGGTGAAGACGGAAAGGTTGGTTAAGAACATGTCAGACAAAGTTTATATCTTCGACACGACGCTCCGCGATGGCGAGCAATGCCCCGGCGCGTCCATGAACATCCGCCAGAAGATGGAGATCGCCCGCCAGCTCGCGAAGCTGCGCGTGGACGTCATCGAGGCGGGCTTCCCCGTCATCAGCGACGGCGACTTCGAGAGCGTCAGCCGTATCAGCGCCGAGATCGCCGGCACGTCGCCCGGCGGCAAAGGCCCGGTGATCTGCGGCCTTTCCCGCTGCGTGCCGAAGGACATCGAAGCCGCCGGCAAGGCCGTCAAGCCCGCGGGCAAGCTCGGCCGCATTCACGTCTTCCTCGCCACGTCGCCAATCCACCGCGAGTTCAAGTTCGGCAAGGCGCAGGCAGAAATCCTCCGCCTCGCCGTCGAGGGCGTGAAACGCGCCCGCCAGCTCTGCGCCAACATCGAGTTCTCGCCCGAAGACGCCGCGCGCACCGAGCTGAACTTCCTCACCGAAGTCACGCTCGCCGTCATCGAGGCCGGCGCGACAACCGTGAACATCCCCGACACCGTCGGCTACGCCATACCGGAGCAGTTTGGCAGCGTCATCCGGCACCTCACACAGCGCGTCGGCGATAGTGCCATCATCAGCGTCCATTGCCACAACGACCTCGGCTTGGCTGTCGCCAACAGCCTCGCCGGCGTCGCCAACGGCGCGCGCCAGGTCGAGTGCACCATCAACGGCATTGGCGAGCGTGCCGGCAACGCCAGCCTCGAAGAAGCCGTTATGGCCATCCAGACGCGCAGCGACTACTTCAAGGACGTGCGCACCGACATCAACACGCGCGAGATCGTCAAGACCTCGAAGCTCGTCAGCCGTCACACCAGCTTCATCATCCAGCGCAACAAGGCCATTGTCGGCGAGAACGCTTTCGCGCACTCCGCCGGCATCCATCAGGACGGCATCCTCAAGAAGCGGGAGACTTACGAGATCATGGATCCGCAGAAGATCGGCTGGGGCGAGACCGAGCTGCCGCTTACCAAGCACAGCGGCCGCAACGCACTCACCCGCCGGCTCCAACACCTCGGCTGCAAGCTCAGCGACGAAGAAATCAACCGTGTCTTCATCGGATTCAAGAAAATCGGCGACGCGAAAAAATTTGTTTATGACGACGACCTCATTGCGCTCGTTGACAGCGAGGCGAGCGTCGTGCGCGAAACCTACACGCTGGATCACATCAGCTTTGTTGGCGGCACCAACGCCGTGCCAATGGCAGCCGTCAAGCTCCGCAAGGGCAAGGAAGTGCTTCTGAAAGGCAGCACCGGTGACGGCCCTGTGGACGCCGTGCTTAAGGCGATCGACCTCATCACCGGCAAACGCGGCAAGTTACTCGATTACCAGCTCCGCGCTACCACCAGCGGCAAGGACGCCGTCGGCGAGGTGACATTGAAAGCGGTCTTTGGCAACGGCGAGCCGCTCGTCGGCCGCGGCGCGAGCACCGATGTCGTTGAAGCGAGCGCCAAAGCTTACCTTAACGCCGTCAATCGCGCCCTGACCGCCAGCAAACGCGCCAAGCTTGTGCGCGGCGTGTGAGGCGCGGGCGGCGGCGGGTGGTGTAGAACGGGCTTTCCAGCCCGTTCCTCCAAGCTCATTTCGGAACGGATGTGGACATCCGTTCTACGGCATGTGAGGCGTCACAACGTCTGCCGGAACCACGCGACGGTGGCTTTGATCAGGCGCGCTTCGAGCGCGAGGTTGGCGTAGGTGTGGTTGGCGAACGGGATGATCAACTTCTCGACGCGGCGGCCTCGTGTCGCGCGCGCGGCGGTTTCAAACAAGTCCGCCTGCGCCACCGGCACGGTTTCGTCAGCGGCACCGTGTGCGATGAAGACTGGACACCGCGACCGCTTCAGATCGCCGGCGGGGCGCATCGCCTCGAACTCCTTGACGAACTGGGCGCTGACCTTGTTGCCCATCCGGTCCGCCCAGCCGTGTTTCGCCAGATGCTCCAGACTGTCGGGAGAACCGACGACGCCCACCACGTCCGTGCCGTTCGCCACGGCAGACCAAAGCGCCAGTGAGCGCACGCGCGGTTTGCTCGCTGCGAGATGACACGCCACCGCGCCGCCCATGGACAAACCGATCACGCCCACGCGGCCCGCGTCCACACCCGCCTGACGCAGCAGGTAGTCGAGTGCAACGCGCGCGTCCTGTCGCCATCCACTGACGGTGGCTTGTTCGAATTCGCCGCCGCTGTCGCCGCTGCCGCGAAAGTCGAACCGCAGCGCGATGAAGCCATCGCGCGTCAGGGCGCGGGCCGTTTTCACAAACAGCCGGTGCGCCTCCGTCTTTTGGCCGGTGAAGCCGTGGAGGAAAAGAACTGCGGATTGCAGATTGCAGATTGCGGCCTTGTCGGGCCGGTGCAACATGCCGACGAGCTGAAAGCCGGCACTGTCGAAGACAAGAGGTGTTTCCATTGCAAGTAACTTCCAATCACTGATCATGAGTCATGAACCACCAAACAAGCAAACCAACGAATGATACGATTGTCCAAGCGCCGGGACGCAAGTCAACTGTTCTCGAAGCTTGGGAAAGGGCAGTAGATCGCGACTCCCTTTGGATTGAGTTTTCTTGCGATTTGCCGGCAAAAGTCTGACATGGTCCTGCGAAGACTGCACATGGGATGGGTGGGGGGGTATGATCTACCTGTTCTTTCCCAAGTTTCACCAAAATTCCGCTTGCGCAGGTGGTAATGGTTGCCTATATGCTGGCAGATGGTAAGCACCAGCGGCAGCCGGCACCGTAACGGTAGGCAGCCGCAGCAGGGGCGACCCGGGTGCGGTGAGCTTGGAGCTGTTCCTCCAGGACTGCGCGGGACGCCCGATTGAAAAGAGAGCAGGAGAGCAAACAACGAATGAATGACGCAGTTCAGGAGGTGGCTTATAGCCCCCTCCGTTAGGATAAACAACCGCATCCGGGCCCGTGAGGTGCGGTTGATTGATAAGGACGGGAACCATTTGGGCGTCATGCCGTTGCGCGATGCGCTGGCTATGGCCCAACAGCGTGGCCTCGATGTAGTCGAGGTTTCGCCTAACGCGACTCCGTCAGTCTGCAAGCTGCTCGAATACGGAAAGTTCCGTTACGAGCAGACGAAGCAGGAACGCGAAGCGAGAAAGCACTCGACTTCATGGCGGATCAAGCAGGTGAAGTTCCACGTCAACATCAGTGAGCATGACTACCAGATCAAGGTTCGCCACGTGGCGGGCTTCCTGGAGAAGCATATGAAGACGAAGGTCTCGCTGATGTTCCGCGGACGCGAGATGGCGCATCAGGAACTGGGCATGCAGATCATGCAGCGGCTGGCGAAAGAAGTGCAGCCGTATGGCGTGGTCGAGTCGGCGCCAAAGATGATTGGCCGCAGCATTCACATGGTCATCAGCCCGCTGAGTGGCAAAGACAAGCCGATCTCAGGGTCCGCCGCCGCCCCCGTCGGGCTACCGGAGAGTGGTGGACGGGTCATGGCCGTCGAGGTGAAAGCGGCGCCCGTATCCGCGCCGCCGCCCGTGCCGGCCAGCAGTCCGGCTCAGGCCGGCCGTGCGCCGCTGTCATCGTTGGAAATGGCTTTTAACCGGGCCCAAGGTCAGAAAACGTCGTAACGAACGCGAGATTCGCAGCCGTGGCGAAGCGAACAGGCTGAGCTGGCTGCGGATTTCGTTTTGAAAGAGAGAATACAGTGCCAAGATTCAAACCACCTAAAACGAAGAAGTCAGTGGCGAAGCGGTTCAAGATCAGCGCCAACGGAAAAGTTTTGCGGTCTCACGCTGGCAAACGCCATCTGGCTGGCAGCAAGAACGCCAAGCGCCTGCGCCGGCTCGGCCGGCAGGTCGTTATTGACAAGACCGACACGCATCGCGTGTTGCAGTCCATGCCCTATTCACACCGCGGTTAAGGAGAACAACACACCATGCCTCGCGCAACCAACGCACCCGCTTCCCGGCAGCGCCGCAAGCGCCGCATCAAGATGGCCAGTGGCTATCGCGGCAACCGCAGCAAGCTGTTCCGCTATGCCAAGGAATCCGTCAACCACGGCCTCGTCTATGCCTTCCGCGACCGCAAGACCAAGAAGCGAGCCTTCCGCGGCCTGTGGATCATCCGGCTCAACGCCGCCTGCCGCAGCCAGGGTATTTCCTACAGCAGCTTCATCAACGGCCTGAAGAAGGCCAAAGTTGCCCTCGACCGCAAGGTCCTCGCTGACATCGCCGTGCGCGATGGCGGCGCGTTTGCCCAGCTTGTGGAACTGGCGAAGAAAAACCTGAAAGCCGCGCCCGCCGCAGCGTAAGCAGTTTAACTTCGATGCGAGGCGGGCGGCGCGAACCGTCCGCCTCGTTCGTTATGAGCGACCTCCGCCAACAACTGGAACAGATCAAGGCCGACGGCCTCGCGGAAATCGTCGCCGCCGCCGACCTCGCCACGCTCGAAGCCGTCCGGGTGAAATACCTCGGCCGCAAGGGCGCTGTCCAGACGGCGTTTGAGAAACTGCCAACGCTGTCGAAGGAAGAACGGCCCGCGTTCGGCGCGCTTGCCAACCAGACGCGCGACGCGCTAACGGTGGCGATGCAGGAACGCAAAGCCTCGTTCGAGAATGTCGGTGGCCCGCGCGGGCCAAAGCTCGACCTGACGCTGCCGGGCCGCGCGCCGGCCATTGGCCGGCCGCATCCGATCACCCAAGTCACAGATGAGATCGTGCGCATCTTCCGGCGGATGGGATTCTCCGTGGCGGACGGGCCGGATATCGAGACGGAGTATTACAACTTCGATGCGCTGAACACGCCCGCCGATCATCCGGCGCGCGACGTGCAGGATACTTTTTACATCGATCGCGAAAAAGGCGTCCTGTTGCGGACGCATACATCGCCCGTGCAGGTCCACGTCATGGAGAAGCAGCAACCGCCCGTGCGCGTCGTGGTGCCGGGTCGCTGTTACCGCCGCGACGAGATTGACGCGACGCATCACGCCAATTTCCACCAGGTCGAAGGCCTCTACGTGGACCGCAACGTTTCCGTCGCGAACCTGATGGGCGACTGCGAATTTTTCTTCAAGCAACTGCTCGGCCCGGAGACGCGCGTGCGGTTCCGGCCGCATTTCTTCCCGTTCACCGAGCCGAGCTACGAGATAGACCTGAACTCGCCAGCGTTGCGGATGGCCGGACGGGAGTGGCTGGAGATCGCCGGCTGCGGCATGGTCAACCCGCGCGTGTTCGAGTCGGTCGGTTACGATTCCGAACAATGGACCGGTTACGCATTCGGCATGGGCGTCGAGCGCATCGCGATGATCCTCTACGGCATTGATGACATCCGGCTCTTCTACGAAAACGACCTGCGCTTCCTGCGGCAGTTCTGAGCGGCGACGTTCGCGGCAGTTCATGCGGCAGCGGGACCGCGCCAACAAAGAATGAGAATGCTGTGAAACTGAACGATTTCGTCGGCCGCATCTACGAACATCGTTTCCGCGGCGCACAGGACCGGAAACACGCGGTCTGGGCCGTGATCTGCAAGCAGGCGCTCCAACCGTGGATTCCCAAGACCGCCCGCGTGCTGGATCTCGGCGGCGGCTACGGCGAGTTTGTGCAACACATCGAGGCGGCTCGGAAATATGTGGCGGACATCAATCCCGCGACGATGGAGATCGTGCGGCCTCACGCTGAAGCACTAATAGGCACATTGGATGGCTTCGAGACGCGGCTGGCCGGCAACGTGGACGTGATCTTTTGCAGTAATTTTCTGGAGCACCTGCCCACCAAGGATGTGCTGGTGGAGACGGTGGAATGTTGCCGCCGGATTCTTGCGCCCGGCGGACGGCTGATCGTGCTCGGCCCCAACATCCGGTTTCTGGCCGGCGAATACTGGGACTTCCTCGACCATCACCTGCCGCTCTCTGACCGAACCGTGGACGAACTGTTGGCCGTCACCGGTTTTCGCGTCATTCATCGCCGGGCGGCGTTCCTGCCTTACACGTTCCGGCAGCGGCTGCCGGCGTCTCCATGGTTGGTGTCGCTCTACCTGAGCCTGCCGCCAGCGCAGTGGCTGCTGGGCAAGCAGTATTTCTTCGTCGCCGAGAAACTCGCGTGAGCGCCGCCAACACAACGACGGACCGCAGGTGGCTGCTGGCGGTGTTGCTGCTGGCGCTGGCCACGGGCAGTTACTGTGTCGGCACGTCTTTGGGGCCAAGCTTCCGCGAGTGCCAGACGGCGATGGTCACGCGCAATCTCTGGCATGATGGATGGATCGGGCTGTTTTATTCGCGCATTGATTGGTTCGGCAACGCGCCCGGCTACATGATGCTGGAGTTTCCGCTCTACAATGCCGTGGTCGCCGCGTTTTATGCCGTTGCCGGTTCGCACGACTGGCTGGGCCAGATCGTTTCCGTGTTCTGTTCGCTCGGCGCAGTCGCGTTGCTCTACGGAATCGTCCGGCGGCTTGACGACGAGCGCACGGCGTTGGTGGCAGCGGCGTTGATGGCGTTGACGCCGTTGCAGCAATGCCTTGGCCAGTCTGTTCTGCCCGAGCCGACGCTGATGCTTTGCCTGCTCGCGTCGCTCTATGCGATGGTGCGTTACGTCGAAGGCAATGCCGGTGGCTGGCTGGCTTTGGCGTCGGTGCTGGCGTGTGCGGCGACGCTGGTGAAGTCGCCGGCTGGACTGACGCTGTTTGGGCCGTTGCTGTTTCTTGCATGGACGCGGTTCGGCTGGAGTGCGTTGCGCCGACCGTCGCTGTGGCTGGCGGCGGCGTTCGCGCTGGGCGTTTACTTTTTGTGGCAGCGGCACGCCGACCATGTGAACGCGCAGTATTATCCTTACATCCTCAGCACAAGTCCGGAACAGCGACGGTGGGTCTTCGGCACGCTGGCGATGCGGTGCGACTGGCATTTTTACGCACGGATCGCAGGCCGGCTGTTCGTTTATCTCTCGCCCCTGATCGTGCTGGCAGCAACGGTGGCGTTGTTCAAGCGCCCCGCCCATCCGCGCGCATGGCTCTGGCATGCGTGGCTCGCTGCGAACGCGGGTTATGTGCTGTTGTGTGCGAACCTCCATTTCTGCCACCGACATTATCAGATTGTGTTCGTGCCTATCTTCGCCGTGCTGGCGGCGCGCGCGGTGGTTGCGTGGTGGCCGCGTCGGCGGGCGACTGTGCTTGCAGGCGCTGTGTTGCTGCTGGCTTACGACGCGCGGATTGGCTGGCAGTTATGGTGCGAACAGCGGGATCCGCTCGTTGAGCGGGCATGCATGGCGCTCCGGGATATTTCCGCGCCGCAAGACTTGGTTGTGGTGGCGACGTTTGGTGGTTTTGGCGGGCTGACGGGCAATCACCACAACAATCCGGTCTGGCTTTACCATGCCGACCGTCGCGGTTGGAATGCGCCAATGCATGAACAGTTTGACATGGTCGCAGTGGAACGATACCGCCAGCAAGGTGCGCGTTGGCTGCTGTTGAATCTGTTGACGCAGCGGGATGGCGCGACGGACAACACGACTCAGAAGCAAGCCGGTTGGCGCAGAGTGAGTTCCTTATTCGGCATGGCGGAGAAGCCGCAATTGCGTCCCGACGAGCGGCTGTTGCAGTTGGCCAAAGAACTGGCCGGCCGCTACCGGTGCGTGCATTCCGCCAGCGGGGAGTTCGCTATCTTTGACCTGCGCGGCCCCTGAATGAGTCCGGCTCATCCGGGCAGCGGGGATTTAGAAGCGGTGTTTGCGGAACAGCAGCGCCCACACATACCAGCGCAGATAGTTGCGGGCGACTTTGAAGATCTTAAAGGAAGACCTGCCTTTGGTGCGTGTCCGCCATGTGGTGGGCACTTCGCAGATTTTGTAGTTCTTGAGGAAAGCCTTGACGATGATCTCCAGCGACGAGGCGAAGCCGGCGTCCTCAATGGTCATGTGGGTCAATACCTCCCTGCGATACATCTTGAAAGCGTTGCTGGCGTCGCAGGTGGGCAGGCCGACAAACCTTTGGAGCGACCAACCGACAAACCACGAGAACCATGATTGCAGCGCCGGGCCGCCGATTTTGCGTCCGCCGGGCATGTAGCGGCTGCCACAGCAGACATCGAAGCCTGCCTCGATTTTATCCAGCATCGCTGGCACGGTGGCGGGGTCGTCGCAAAGATCGGCCATCATCGTGACCACCACCGGCGTGGTGGCGGCGCGCCAGCCGGTCTGGAGTGTGCGGCAAATGCCATGCTCGTCGGTATTCTGGACGAGCCGGAGGTTGGGGAACTCGCGCGCGAGGCGTTCGACGATGCGGGGTGTCTCATCCCGTGAGTGGTCGTTCACCACAATGACTTGGTGCGGCAGGGTCAGCTTCTTCTCGATGTCGCGAAGAGTGTCTTCAATGACCGCTTCCTCGTTATAAGCCGGGATGACGATGGTCAACTCCATACAGTGCCGCAAAACTATCAAACGACCACAGCAGGAGCAAGAAACGTTCTACGTCTTGTAAGAAGCTTTGCGGAAGCCATTTGGGAAAGGCATTCGGTTTGACTTTTCGCTGCGATGGAGCGTTAAGTTTCCCACACCCATGGCGCATCCAGCGGGCAAACCCATTCGGCCGGTGATGGAACCGAAAGTCTCCATCGTCACGCCGTCGTTCAACCAAGCCCGCTACGTCGAGCAGTGCGTCCGCAGCGTGCTCGACCAGGATTATCCGAACGCCGAGCATGTGATCTTCGATGGCGGCTCCAAAGACGGCACGGTGGACATCCTGCGCCGCTACGAGTCGCGCGGCGTGCGCTGGACCAGCGAGAAGGACCAGGGCCAGAGCGACGCGATCAACAAGGGCTTCCGCGCCGCCACCGGCGACATCATCGGCTGGATCAACTCCGACGACTGGTATGCACGCGGCGCGTTCCGCGTCGTGCTCGACTGCTTCCGCGACCATCCGGAAGCGCAGTGGGTTTACGGCAACAATCTCTTTACCGACCCGGAAGGCCGCGTGGTTCGACGTGTCAGGACTTTGCCCTACCGGTGGGATTGGCTGCTCTATTCCGGCCTGCTGATTCCGCAGCCGGGGATTTTCATGCGCCGCCAAGTGATCGAGGAGTGCGGCGTGCTCAACGCCGGACTGCACAGCGTAATGGACTACGAGTGGTGGCTGCGGATCGCGGCGAAACATCCGCCGCATTTTATTGACCGTTACCTTGCCTATTTCCGGCTCCACGAAGCCAGCAAGACCGGCGCGGGCGAGGACAAGCCCCTCTGGCGCCGCGAACGGGCGCAGTCCATGCAGCTCGGCGCAACGCTGTCGGGCAGGTCGCTGAAAGGCCCGCTGGGCCGGTGGCTGGTCTGTGCCGGCAAACAACTCGCCCGCGCAGCCCGCACGTTGCGGCAGCCGCGGGCTTGCGAGCAGCATTGCGCGCCACGGGTCGTCGTCACCATCAATCTCATCGCGCCCTACCGGGTGCCGCTGTTCAACGCGCTCAACGACCATCATGACATCGAGCCGCAAGTCTGGGCGCTCGCCGCGGCAGAGAATCGCGAGTGGCAGGTGGCCGAAACGGACATGAGGTTTCCGCACCGCGTCCTGCGCGGCGCGACGCTGGAGTTGGCCGGACAGGGCCTGGAAAAACGGCGGTTCATGCACCTCAACACCGATCTGCTGAAGAACCTCTGGCGTGAACGTCCCGATGTGGTCGTGACGGCGGAGTTTTCGCCAGCGAGCGTGCAGGCGGCGCTCTACTGTGCGGCGACCGGCGCGGCGCTCGTGTCGTGGAGCGAGACGACACCGCAGTTCGAGGCGCATATCGGCCCGGCCCAACGCGCGGTCCGCCGCTGGTTGTTGCGGCGCGCCGCGGCGTGCATCGCCACCAGCAGCGGCTCACGCGAGAAGTATCGGCTCTATGGCGTGCCCAATGAAAAAATCTTCATGTCCCTCCAGACCGCGGATGTGGACGGCATCGCGCGCCGCTGCGAAGCCATGCGCGCCCAGCACGACGCGCTGCGCCAAGGCCTCGGCTGGTCGCAAAGTGATGTTGGCGTGCTCTATGTCGGCAGTTTCATCAAGCGCAAGGGGCTGGATGGGCTGATGCGCGGCTTCGCCGTGGCCGTGAAGTCGGCGCCGTCGCTCAAGCTGGCCCTCATCGGCAGCGGCGAGCGGGAAGCCGCGTTGAAGTCGCTCGCGCACGAACTCGGCGTGGCGGATCGCGTGACGTGGCAACCCTACCGGCAGCAGCCGGAGTTGTGGGATTATTACGGCGCCGCCGATGCGTTTGTGCTGCCGTCGCGGCTCGACACCTTCGGCGTCGTCGTGACCGAGGCGATGGCGGCAGGCTTGCCCGTGCTTTGCTCCAAACACGCGGGCGCGGCGCAGGATTTGATGAGCGACGGCGCGAACGGCTGGGTGATTGACCCGGATGATCCCGCGCAGCTTGCGCAACGGCTGACGGCGCTGGCAGTGGATGCCGGCCTGCGGGCACGCATGGGGAAGGATTCCCTGCAACGCGTGCGGGCGGCCGCGCCGGAAACCGTTGCGCGAGAGTTTTATCGCGCAATCCTCCACGCTCTGGCATCCTGTGGGCGACGATAGCATTGCAATGCTGGACAGATGATTCTTCCGCTGACACCCACCGAAACACTGGCGCTGGCGCAGGCTGCCCAGCGCAACCGCACGCTCTACGATCGCTTGCGCAAGGGCCGTGTCGCCGGCCCGCCGGACTATCTCGTGCTCACGGCCGCCAATGGGCGGCAGGCCGCGGCGTATCGCGCCGAGTTGGCCGCGCGCGCGCGGCGCGGCTTTTTCCCGAAAGGACTGCGCATGCTGGTGGTGCCCGATCCCAAAGGACAGCGCATGGGAACGGGTGGCGCGACGTTGAGCGCATTGCGAGCGGTGGCGCGCGACTGCTGGCGCGCCATGGGTGCGCGGCGCGGACTTTTCTCAAACGCGGCAGAATTGCTCGGCGACCGGAGGATTTTGGTGATCCACGCTGGCGGCAAGGAGCCGCGGGTGACAGGTGAAGCCGCGCCGGGAAAACTCTTCCTGAAGCTGCCGGTGCCGGCGGTGGACGGCGGCGGCACGACGTTGTTTGACGAACTGTTTGCGACGCTGGCGGGCGCAATGCAGCGTTTGGGTCCGGGACTGCTTGTGGCGTCGGGCGATGTGCTGTTGTTGTGCGACGCGGGCGCAATGCGGCGCGCAGGCGGCGCTGTAAACGGGTTTGCCGCACCGGCACCGGCGGAACAGGCGGCGCAGCACGGTGTGTATGTGTGCGATGATAACGGGGTGGTGCGGCGGTTTCTGCACAAGATGGGCGAAGACGCATTGCGCGCCAGCGGTGCGGTGGACGCGCTGGAACGCGCTTGGGTGGATACGGGCTTGGTGGGTTTCTGTGGCACGGGACTCGCGGCACTGGCGGCGCTGGCAGGCGTGTCGGTAGGACCGCGCGGTCTGGCGCTGCGACCGGCGTTGTTTCCACCGGGCCTCAGTGGCCGGTTTGACCTTTACCGCGACTTGTTGCCGGCGCTGGCGGCTGGCAACGGCGCGAGCGCAGCGGTGCGCGAGTTGTCGCGGTGGTTCACGGGGGTGGATTTTCACACGCAACGGCTAAGTCCGGCGTGGTTCATCCACCTTCAAACGCCGCAGGAGTATGCGGAGGCGGTGGCGGAGAACGGGCCGGTGCGGGCGGTCTTTCAGCGCGAAAAACGCGCGCGGCGCGGCCTAGGCGAGTTTGGACTGGATCACCTGTTGGCGGCGGAAATGCCGGTGGCGGGCCTGTTGGAGCGGACAGCAGATCTGTCAGGCGCAGCGGCAATGTGCGACGCGCTGGACCGGCTGGCGGCGACTGGCACGCCGCTGGAGCGTGCGCGGGTGGAGTATGCGCACGCGCGGTTGCTCGGCACTTTGGCGGAACGGGCTGGCACGGTGGACGCGGCGTTGCAGTTGCGACGGCGCGCCGATGCACGCGAGGAAGCGGCGTTTGCGGCGATCAGCGAGGCGATAGGCGCGGCAGAGCCGGCCCGCAGGCAGGCCCGGCTGGCGGCGCCAATGGGCGAAACGATCACGGTGGAATTGCCGGTGCGGATTGATTTCGGCGGCGGCTGGTCGGATACGCCGCCGCACGGCTTGGAGCGCGGCGGCACGGTGCTCAACGCGGCAGTGTTGCTTGACGGCGACCGGCCGGTGCGGGCAAGCGTGCGCGCGCTGGCGGTGCCGGAGGTCCGGCTGCGGGCGCGCGATCTCGGTTGTGAGGCGGTGCTGACGGACAAGGACGCCGTATTGAACTACCGCGATCCGGCCGATCCGTTTGCGTTGCACAAGGCGGCGCTGGCGTTGGCGGGCGTCGTGACGGCAGGGTCAGCATCGTTGGAGCAATGTCTGCGGCGGTTTGGCGGAGGCGTGGAGGTGGTGACGGAGAGCCGTGTGCCGAAAGGCTCCGGCCTCGGCACGAGCAGCATTCTTGGCGCGTGCCTGGTGGCAGCGCTGAGTCGGTTGTGCGGGCAGGACGCGCGGCCGGCGACGTTGTTTGAAAGGGTGCTGCATTTGGAGCAGATGCTGACAACGGGCGGCGGCTGGCAGGATCAGGTCGGCGGACTGGTGCCCGGCGTCAAGTTGATTTCATCGCGGCCCGGCGTGCCACAGCGGTTGAAGGTGGAGCCGGTAGCGTTGCCGGCGGCGTTGGTGAAAGAGCTGCAACGGCGGCTGGTGCTGGTCTATGTTGGCCACCGGCGGCTGGCGAAGAACATTTTGCGCAGCGTCATGGGCGGCTGGCTGGCGCGTGAGCCGGAGGTGGTGTGGATTCTCGGACGCATCCAGGAAATCGCGGGAGAAATGCGTGCGGCGCTGCTGGCGGGCGATCTGGACTGGTTTGGCGCGCTGATGCGGGAGCACTGGGAGTTGAACAAGCGGCTGGATCCGAACAGCACCAACCGCCACGTCGAGGCGGTGCTGTCGGCAGCAGCGCCGCTGGCGAGCGGCTTCAAGATGGTCGGCGCGGGCGGCGGCGGGTTTGCGGAAATCGTGGCGCGCGGGCCGGGCGAAGCCGGACGGATCGAACGCGCCGTTGTAGCGGCAGGCGGACGCATTTATCGTTGGGCGATGGCGACGCAGACGTTATGAAGATCCTCCAGTTGCACAATCTCTACCGCGTCGCCGGCGGCGAGGATGCCGTTGTCCACCGCGAACGGTTGCTGTTGCAGCAACAGGGCCATCAGGTGATCGCTCTGGAGCGCAGCAATGCCGAAACCGATCACTGGACAGCGTGGCGGCGGTTGCGGTTGCCGCTGGAAACGTTTTTTTCAACCGACTCCTACCACATGGTCCGCGAGATCTGCCAGCGTGAGCGGCCGGACGTGGCGCATGTGCACAATGTTTTCTTTCTGCTGTCGCCGTCGGTGTATTACGCGCTGGATCGCGAAGGCGTGCCAATTGTCCAGACCTGCCACAACTTCCGGTTTCTCTGCGCCAACGCCATTTTTCACACAGAAGGCCAACTGTGCGAGCGGTGCATGGCCGGCAACTATTTCCACGCGGTGGTCCACCGTTGTTACCATGACAGCCGGGCGCAGAGTCTGGCGCTGGCAACCTCGCTGGCGTTGCATCGCTATGCCGGCCGCTGGTGGAACCGCATAGACGCGTTCATCGCATTGAGCGAGTTTTCCCGGCGGAAACTGATCGAGGGCGGTTTGCCGGAAGACCGCATGTTTCTGAAACCACATTTTCTGGACAGCAGCGTCGCACCGCCGTTCGTGAGCGGCGACTACGCGGTGGTCATGAGCCGGCTGCATCCGGAGAAGGACGTGCAAACCGCGGTCGAAGCCTTCCAGCATCTGCCGGACCTGCGACTTCTGGTGCTGGGCGATGGGCCGTTGATGGAATCGTTGAAGGCGCTGACGCAGCGACTTGGCCTGCGCAACGTCGAGTTTCGTGGCTTCGTTGGCGGAACGGCGCGGTTTGAAATCCTGCGCCACGCCAAGCTGCTCGTGCTTCCGTCTCGCGTGTATGAGAATTTTTCCGTCTCGGTGCTGGAGGCTTATGCGATGGGCAAACCCGTCGTCGCATCGCGTATCGGCGCGATTGCTGAGATGGTAGAGGAGGGTGTGACAGGCCTCCTCTTCGAGCCGGGCCAGCCAGCCGATCTGGCGCGGAAGATCCGCCAGTTGATCGAACAACCGGAGCGCGTGATCGAACTTGGCCGGGCGGCGCGGGCACGCTTCGAGCATCGCTTTTCGGCAGCCGCCAACTATCAGCAGCTCATGGACATCTACGCTCTTGCCCGTCGTCGGCGCGAGTCGCGCCATGGGAGAGTCGGTGTCATGCCGGAGGTGCGGGATTGAAATTGGAAGCTGCAAGGCATAAAGAGCCGGACGCCATGACAGATTGCTGCTACGTGCTAGGCACCAAGGTGAGCCTGGTCCAAATCCCCGGCCTGATCGCCGAAATGGAGCGCTACATCGAGCAAACGCGCGGACGCGGGCCGGGTCGTTACGCCGTGCTGACCAACGTCAACTGTGTCATGAGCGCCCGTCGCGATCCCGCCTACCGCCGCGTGCTCAACCATGCCGACTGGGCCGTTGCCGACGGCATGTCGCTGGTCTGGGTCACTCGCTGGCTCGGCGCGAAGGGAATGCAGCGGCGCTGTTACGGGCCGGACATCTTCGCCGCGTTTTGTGAACGCGCGCAACAGTGCGGCTGGAAGTTTTACCTCTACGGCGGCGCGGAGGGCGTTGCGGAACAATTAACCGGGGTGCTCCGCGAGAAGTATTCCGGCATCCAGATCGTCGGCTGGGACTCACCGCCGTTCCGTCCGCTGACGCCGGAAGAGGATGCTACCGCCTGCGAGCGCATCAACGCCAGCGGCGCGGACGTCGTCTGGGTCGGCCTCGGTTCGCCGAAGCAAGACCTCTGGATGGCCGGCCACGCGCCGAAGCTGCGCGCACCCGTGCTGGTCGGCGTCGGTGCAGCGTTCGATTTCTTCACCGGCCGCGTGATTCAGGCGCCACGCCGGATGCGCGAGAACGGCTTGGAGTGGCTCTTCAGGCTCTTTGCCGACCCGCGCCGGCTCTGGTTCCGCTACCTCGTCTATAACCCGTGGTTCGCCCTCTGCCTGCTGCTGGAGGTGACCGGCCTGAAAAAGTTTCCACGCGACTGAGTTTCCGGTATGCTGCCGGCGAAGTGAAACAATCACGCATTACGCATTACGCATTACGACCATGAACCGCGTTGGCATTGGTTACGACGTTCATCAATTCAAGGAAGGCCGCAAGCTCGTCATCGGCGGCGTCACCATTCCCCATGACAAGGGCCTCGAAGGCCACAGCGACGCCGACGTGCTCGCCCATGCTGTCGCCGACGCGCTGCTCGGCGCCATCGGCGAGGCCGACATCGGCAAGCACTTTCCCGTCAACGACCCGCGCTGGGACGGCATTGACTCGATGATCATCCTCGAACAGGTCGCCAAGCTGGTCCGGCGCGATGGGGCGAACATCGTCAACATTGACTCCACCATCATCGCTCAAGAGCCGAAGATGGCGCCGCACATCCCGATGATGAAGGCGCGCATGGCTGACGCATTGCACGTGAGGCCCTACCAGATCGGCATCAAGGCCACCACCAACGAACACATGGGCTTCATCGGCCGCGGCGAAGGCATTGCCGCGATGGCGGTGGTAAGCGTCCTGGCCGCGGGAGCGATGAAGTCGCCGCGGGTGAAGCTGGAGCCGTGAGGCAAACAACCGACCATGTCACTACGTTTCTTTAACACCCTCTCGCGCACTCTCGACGAATTCCGTCCGCTCGACCCGGCTGGCAAGCGCGTCGGCATCTACACCTGCGGACCGACGGTCTATGACTTCGCCCACATCGGCAACTTCCGCGCGTTCACCTTCGAGGACCTTGCGCGCCGCTACCTTGCCTACCGTGGCTACGACGTCGTCCACGTGATGAACATCACCGATGTCGAGGACAAGATCATCCGCACCGTGCGCCAGACCGGCGAACCGCTCAAGCAACTCACCGGCCGTTTCACGGCCGCGTTTCTCGATGACTGTCGCGCGCTGAACCTCTTGTCACCGCATCATATCCCACGCGCCACCGATCACATCCCGGAGATGTTGGCCCTCATCGGCACGCTGATGAAAGAAGGCGTCGCCTATCAGGCGCCGGACAAGTCTGTGTATTTCTCCATCGCCAAGTTCGCGCGCTACGGCCAGCTCAAGAAAATTGAAGCCGATCAGATGCGGCCAGGCGAGCGCGTGAAGCTTGACGAATACGAAAAGGAATCACTCGGCGACTTTGCGCTCTGGAAGGCTTGGGATGAGGTCGACGGCGACGTTGGTTGGGACTCGCCGTGGGGGCGCGGCCGGCCGGGCTGGCACATCGAGTGCAGCGCGATGAGCATGAAATATCTCGGCGAGAGCTTCGACCTCCACTGTGGTGGCGAGGACCTTGTTTTCCCGCACCACGAGGACGAGATCGCGCAAAGCGAGGCCGCCACCGGCAAGACGTTTGCCCGCTACTGGCTGCACTGCGCTTACCTGCTCGTCAACGGCCAGAAGATGAGCAAACGGTCCGGGAACTTCTTCACGCTGCGTGACCTGCTGGCGAAAGGCTACACGGGCCGCGAGCTTCGCTACACGCTGATCGCCGAGCATTACCGCCGGCAGCTCAACTTCACCTTCGAAGGTGTGGACGCCGCGCGCGCCTCGCTGGCGCGGATGGATGAGTTTTTGGTGAAGCTGCGGGAGATTGCCGGCGCTGCAACATCGCCGGCGGGGATGTTGGCGCTACAAGCGGATTTCGAAGCTGCGCTGGACGACGACCTGAACATCAGCGCGGCGCTTGGTGTCCTTTTCAACTTCATCCGCGACACCAACAGGCGGCTGGCGGAGAACGCGGTTCCGCCCGCCGAAGCCGCCGCGATTCTCGACACGTGGCAGCGGTTCGACACCGTGCTCGGCTTCGGCATGCCGCAGGCGCAGGAGGCTCCCGCCGATGTCGTCGCGCTCGCCGACCAGCGGCAAGCCGCGCGCAAAGCGAAGGACTTCAAGCGCGCCGACCAGATCCGCGACGAACTCAAGGTCAAGGGTTGGGTCATCGAGGACACGCCGAAAGGGCCGAAACTGAAACGAGTGTAAAGGAGAACCATGAGCGACACCGGCAGGCCGTTCGGGCCGTTCGAACTGTTCGAGGTTGTCGCCGATTCGCCGCTCGCCGCCGTCTATCGCGCGCGGCGGACTGCCGACGGCAAGGCGGCCAAGTTGTTTCGGCTCGAAGGCCGGTTCGCGAGTGACGCCAACTACCTGAAGCGCTTCCTCCACCAAGCGCAAGCCGCTGCGCAAGTCTCACATCCAAACCTCGTGGCCACGATCGGCAGCGGTGAGGTCGGCGGCCAATACTACCTCGCCACCGAAGCGACCGACGGCGGCACCGTCGGCGACCTGCTCCGATCAGCGGGGCCGTTACCGGAGGCGAAAGCCGTCGAGATTGTCCGCGACTGCGCCCGCGCGCTACAAGCCGCGTGGGACGCGGCGCAACTGACGCACGGCGGCATCGGCGTCGAGGACATCCGGCTCCAGCGGGACGGCACAGTAAAGCTCGCCGGGCTGGCGCTTGTGCAGCTCGATGAAGGCTCGCGCGTCGGCGACATCCAGGCGCTCGGCGACACGCTTTACCAGATGCTTGTCAACGAGCCGCGGCTTCAGCCCGACCAGAGCGCGTCCGATCTTGCCGGCAAGCGGCCGGATATCGGTCCGTTCGTCGGCGAGGTGATTGACAAAATGAGGTCGCAAGCGTCTTGGAATTACGCTAGCTACGGCCAGCTTATCGAAGACCTTGACGCCGTGATCGCACAACGCCAGCCGCTGCACGCGCAAGTGAAGCTCACACTCGGCGCGGCCTCCGTTTCGTCGTCGGTTGGGAATACGGAGCCGACCACGCCTGCGCATGCGAGACTTCGACGCCGAGCCGCGTTCGACTGGAAACCTTGGCTCATACGACTGGTCGGCTTGGCGGTCCTTGCAGCCACCGCATGGTTGACGTGGCAGTATTTCAATCGCTCGCGGTTGCTGCCGCTGCCTCCGGCGCCGGCGACGCCTCCGCCGCCCATCGCTCTCGTGCCGGCCGAGCCACCGCCTGCGGCGCCTGCGCTGCCGACGTTTGACAACATCGCCGACCCTGCGGAGCGCGGCCGTGCGCTGACAAAGCACCTCGGTGTTGGCCGCCTGCAAGCCGGTTTCGGCGGCATGCTTAGCGTGCTTGACGACGGACAGATACGGTGGAGTTACGCATTCCGCAGCAACAAGGAACTGCGCGATTTCTATTTGCCTGACGGGCCGCATCGCTTGCAAGACGGTGCGCTCCAGTTGCCGCGCGCGCAGATAGCGTTCAAGTGTCTGCTCCTCGGCGACATCACGCTGGCCGTCGAGGGCCTGATGGTCGAGGCCGACCCCAATGCGCCGTTACTGGCTCTCGCCGTCGCGTGGCATCAGAACGCTGGTAGCGAGCGCACGTTCGGTTTGACGCGGACAACGGCGGAGCTTTGCGAGATCGTCGCCGGCAAACGCGTTGTGCTCGCCAGCGCGCCGTTCGAGTTGAAACCTGGCACGCCGTTGCGTTATCTCCTCACGCAGCGCGGCAAGGCGTGTGTCGTCAAGGTCCGCGACGGGCCGATGGTGATGGGCACGTTTTCGCAGCCGGCAGAAGGCACGCTGCGGCTCGTCAGCGATGGCTGCACTTCCAGCTACAGCGTTCTGGAAATCACCGGCACCGCGCCGGCAGCGAAGCTGTCTCAGATCACGCCGTAGCAACTAGAGTGGGAATGTGATTTGAAGTGTCAGTCATTTTGGGGGCATTTGCTCACGTCGCCGAAAGGCGCGGCTCAAATGTTCATTTCCTTTTCCCGCCGGTTGCTTGGTTGACGATGACGCGCTGGCGGGCTTGGGGCGACGACCATTTGCCCGCGGCCACGTCGGATTCGGTGAAGGTGGCCATCAGGATTTGTTTCTCGGCGGTGCGCGCGAAGTCGTAGATGACGTAAATCATGCCGTCGGGTGCTTGGACGCCGTCGGGGTAGGAGATGCCGGCGCGCTCGTCAATCATAAGGCCGCCGCGCCACGTCTTGCCGTCGTCGTCGGAGAGGTGGGCGACGAGATGTGACCGCGTCTTCTTGTCGGGCGGCTCGTGGTGGACGAGGAGAAGTTTGCCAGAGGCAAGGCGGCGGATGAAGAACCGTGAGTTGACGTGCGGGATGCCGGAGGGCTGGCCGTCGCTCCACGTTTTGCCGCGGTCGTTGGAAACGCTCTCGCCGATGCCGTATTCGGTGCGCACGAGCACCCAGAGGCTGCCGTCGCGCCGCTCGACGATCATGTGCTCGTCGAACACACGTTTCGGCACCTGCGCCCCGCCGCGAAGGCTCCATGTCGCACCCTTGTCGGTGGAGCAGACGACGTTCGCGCCGGTTTCGCTGCCGAGGTTGTGGGCGAGCGCCATGTTTTTGAGGCCGGAGGCGGGGCGTTTCCAAACGGCGACGGGCAGCAGCCACTCGCCGGAGGAGAGGACGGTGGGTTTGTTCATCATGATGCCGTTACAAATGCGACGCGGCGCGGACCATTTAGGTTTCTCGTTGTCGGAGTTTTCCGTGACAATGGCCCAAACGCCTGCACGACCGTCCCACCACGAAGCGCCTTGCGCCCAGAACAGCCAGAGCCGGCCCTGCGGGTCGTGCCAAAGGCACGGATCGAACGCGCGCACCAAGCCGGGCGGATCAATCACGAGTTTCACCTTCGACCACGATTTGCCGTTGTCGCCGCTGGTGACGAGCACGACGAAATTGTCCGGGCCTTCGCCGGTGCCGCCGCCATACCACGTCGCCCAGAGCCTGCCGTTGGCGGCGCGCTCGATGCCGGGGATGCCTTGGAACGCGCGCACGCTGTCGGCGTATTGCGGGCCGAGGTCGCTATTGATCATCGGCCGTTGGAGCGCGGGGTCGCGGATGATCTTGGCACCGAGTTCGTCGAGTTCCTTCATCGTGAACCGGACGCTAACGATGAACGGGGATTCGCCAGCGATCCAGTGGCCGTAGGTGGTGGTGACGAACGTGCCGTCGGGCAGTAACTCCAAGCCGGCATAAGTGCAGTCAGCGCCCTTGTGATTGTCCATCAGCCGCACGCGATACTGACCCTCGCGACCGTGAACAATGTCGTCGTAGGTGCCGACCCAGCCGACCCAGTCGCCGTAGGTCGGACTCTCGTGCGTCGTGTCGCGGAACGTGATGAACAACCGTCCGTCGGGCGCGTAGCGGGCGACGTGGCGGTCGCCGGTGAGCGCGCCGGGCAACTCGCGCGGCTCAGTCCACGTCTCGCCTTCGTCGTTGGAGAAAATGACAAACGAGTTGAGCCGCCGGCTGTTCTCGCGCAGAAGGACGGCGATCTGTTTGCCGTCGGGTGAGCGCACCGCGCCCGGCTCGCAGAGGTGCGCGCCCGGCCGCGACGCGATGGCGACGGGCTGGCTCCATGTCAGGCCGCCGTCGCAGGAGAGCGTCTTGTAAACAATGAACTTTGGCGGGCCTTTGAGTTTCGTGTAGGGTGAGCCATAAACATTGTCCGGTCCACCGCGCAGGAACCGGCCATCGTCGTGGAAGATCGCCATGTAGTTGCCGTTCTTGAGCCGCTCAACGCTGGCCATCGTGACGACGCCGCCGAAGTCGCCGATCGGTTTCAGTTCGCTCCACGACGCGCCGTCGTCCTCCGACACCGCCATGCGGATCGGATAGAGGCCGGAGAACATGATGAGGCGCTTCTTGCCCGCGGCGTCCACGACGCGGTGAAGCGTCGGCACTTCCTTCGATGTGGCCCAACTCGCCGGCGTTGGTAGCCGCTCGGACCATGTGCGCCCACCGTCATTGCTGCGTTTCATCACGACCGCGCCGCGACCGTGGCCTTTCGGATAGACGGCAATCATCGTCCGGCCATCTTCGAGCAGCACGGTGGTCGGGTGGCCGAGATACTGGCCGGGTTCCTTGTCCACGACGACCTGCCGCTGCGTCTGGCCCGCGAGGTCAATCAACGGGACGTTGTAGCCGCGCGGCTGCGGTTTCGACGCAGGCGTAGCGGCCAGGCTGGCGGAGCAGACACCGGCGAGCAGGAAAAGGGATGCGTTTTTGAGAAGGCGCTGGTGACATATGTTCATGTTCAAAACTCCTGGAACCAAATCCGGATTGTCGTTTGAAATGTGCCGATTCTTTGTTCTTTTTGCGATCGGTGCCGGTTGGTGATGGCTAGCCTCGTGCCGTGTGGTGGAGGAAACCGTTTCCAGCGAAAGAACTCAAGCTGAAAGAGGTTAGCGCTGGCCTTGGAGCCGGGGTGGCGTTAAGTTCGACCGATCCAACGAAAGGCAATATGGCGACCAACGAAGTAATTGTCCTCAAGCGGGATTGTCAGGCAATCCAGATTCCATCCGGCCACGTCAACACGCTGTCGGTGGGCACGGAGGTGGCGATCACGCAAACGCTCGGCGGCTACACCATCTCGGCGCGCGGCGGGCTTTATCGCATCGCGCCGCACGATGCCGACGCTCTCGGCTTTAAGAAACCGGCGGCAGCGGCGAAAGCCGGCGGCGCGGGCGCGGCGGACGTGAAGGTTTTCGAGCAGCAAGTCTGGGAAGCGTTGAAGAACTGCTACGACCCAGAGATCCCCGTCAACATCGTGGACCTTGGCCTCATCTACGATATGCGCACAGCGCCAGCACCGCAGGGCGGGTGGCGCGTGGATGTGAAGATGACGCTCACCGCGCGAGGTTGCGGCATGGGGCCGGTCATCGCCGCCGACGCGCGGCAAAAACTGCTCGCCCTCGCCGGCGTGGCGGACGCCACCGTCGAAGTGGTCTGGGACCCGCCGTGGAATCCCGGCATGATGTCGCCCGAAGGCAAGAAGCGGCTCGGCATGGGGTAGCCGCCGCGAGTGGCGCGGACACTCTTGTCTGCGTCGGCACAGACAGGAATGCCTGTGCTCCATCGAATTTCACATAAACCAACAACTATGCAAATTCCGACTCTTCCGTCATCCGTCGCGTTGCCGCGCGAACTCTCGCGCTTCACCCAACTGGTTTACAACCTCCACTGGACATGGAGCACCGCCGCGCGCGAGTGTTTCGCGCTCGTCGAGCCGGCGCTCTGGGCTGCGACCGGCAACCCGGTGGACCTCCTGCAACGCGTGCCCGCCCGGCGCTGGCAGACGCTGGCGAGCGGTGTGAGGTTCCTGCGCGCCTATGGCCGCGCGCTCGCCGCGCTCGACACGCATCTCAGCGCGCCGCGCACGAGCGGCTACGAGGCGCGCGGGCCGGTCGCCTACTTCTGCATGGAATACGGCTGGCACGAGTGTCTGCCGGTCATGAGCGGCGGCCTCGGCGTCCTCGCCGGCGACCACACGAAAACCGCGAGCGACATCGGCCTGCCGTTCGTCGGCGTCGGCATGCTCTACCGCAACGGCTTCTTTGTCCAACAACTCGCGCCCGACGGCCGGCAGACGAACATCTTTCCGCGTCATGATTTCAGCCGCTGGCCCGTGCGGCCCGTTGCCGACAAAAAGGGCCGCGAGGTGATCGTCAGCGTGGAGTTCCCCGGCCGCGTCGTGCGCGCCAAGGTTTGGGTCGCGCAGGTCGGCCGCGTGCCGGTGTTGCTGCTCGACACCGATATTGCGCAGAACAGCATTGGCGACCGCGCCATCACCAGCCAGCTTTACTGTCGCGGGCGCGAGGTGCGGCTTTGCCAGGAGCGGCTCATTGGCATTGGCGGCGTGCGGGCGTTGCGCGCTCTCGGCATCGCGCCGGCGGCGTGGCACCTCAACGAAGGCCACTGCGTCTTCCTGCAAATCGAGCGGTTGCGCGAATTGAGGAAGCGCGGCGTGAAGTTCGACGAAGCGCGCCAGCGCATTGCGGCGAACACGGTGTTCACGACGCATACGCCGGTGCCGGCGGGCAACGAGCAATTCAACCCGAAGCTGGTCGAGAAATACTTCGCTGCCGACTGCCGCGGCCTCGGCATCCAGTTCAAACAACTGCTCGAACTCTCGCGCGAACATCCGAAGCGCGGCCCGGTGAACCTCACGGCGCTGGCGCTGCGCGTGTCGAGTTGGACCAATGGTGTCAGCAAACTGAACGCGAAGGTCGAGAATGACGCGTGGCGGCATTTCTGGCGCGGCCAGCCGGACAGGATTCAAGCGGTGACCAACGGCGTTCACGTGGACACGTGGCTCGGACCGGAGCTGGCGGCTCTCTTCGACGACTGCATCGGCCCCGACTGGAAGCTGAGCCTCTGCGACGCGGCGTTCTGGCGCGCGGCGATGGCGAGGATTCCCGACGCGGCGCTCTGGAAGGCGCACGCGAAACAAAAGGCGCGGCTGGTCGAGTTCTGCCGCGAGCGCATCGCGACGATGCGCGCCCGCCACAGCGCGCCGCCGGAGGATGTGCTCGCGGCGGTGACTTCGCTGCTCGACCCGAAAGCGCTGACCATCGGCTTCGCGCGGCGGTTCGCGCCCTACAAGCGCGCGGACCTGCTGTTCAGCGACCCGAAGCGGTTGCAGCGCATTGTCAGTCGCGCGGGTCGGCCAGTGCAGTTTGTGTTCGCCGGCAAGGCGCATCACGAGGACGGTGGCGGACAGGAGTTGGTGCGGCGCATTTTCCAATGGTGCGAGCGGCCGGAATTCCGCGGGCGGATTGTGCTGCTGGAAGAATACGACATGGCGGTGGCACGGCGGCTCGTGCAGGGCGTGGATGTGTGGCTCAACAACCCGCAGCGCCCGCTTGAAGCCAGTGGCACCAGCGGCCAGAAGGCCGGCATCAACGGCGCACCCAATTGCAGCGTGCTCGACGGCTGGTGGCCCGAAGCTTACGACGGCGCCAACGGCTGGGACATCGGCGCGGGCAGGGAGTTCGCCGACCCGAAGCGGCAGGCGCGCCACGACGCGGCGTCGCTCTACGAGTTGTTGGAGCGCGACATCGTGCCGCGCTTCTACAAGAATCGCGCCGCATGGGTCGCGACGATGAAGGCGAGTATCGCGACGGTGTTGCCGCAGTTCAACAGCGAGCGAATGCTGCGCGACTACGTCGAGCAGGGCTATGGGCCGGCGTCGCGGCGGATTTGACAGAAACAGGAAGCCGTGTGAAAATCAGCCTCAATCCAAAGGAGAAACCATATGAAGAAATACATCGGAATGTTGTGCATTGTGCTCGTAGCGTCCGCGGCCATGATCGGCTGCGGTGGCAGCCCGGCGTCGAAGGTGGAAAGCAGCTTCGCCTCAGCGGAGCCGGGTTTGAAGGAGAGCGCGCAGAAGGCGGTGGACGCCGTCAAGGCCGGCAACTACGCGGGCGCGGCGGCTGAGTTGCAGGTGCTGGCCGCGAACACCAAGCTCACGCCAGAGCAACAGCAAGCCATTAAGGGCCTGATTGCCGACGTGCAGAAGCAAATCCAGGCGAAGGCCGCTGAGGCCGCGGAGAGCGCGAAGAAGGCGATGGGCGACCTTCAGAAGAGTTTCGGCAAGTAACCAGAGTTCAATCTCGCCCCGGCAGTATCGGATCGCGTCGGTGGCAGATGGATAGTATACACAGGAGCTGCAAGCATTGTCTTGCGGCTCCTGTGTCATTTATGGAGGATGGTGAGCCAGCTTTCGGAAAAGCGCCATGAAACTGAGTCGAAACACACAGCCGGTGATGCTGAGTTTTGCGCTCAGTTGGCTCGCCGTCAGCGCGACGTGCGCCGATGACTGGCCGCAGTGGCTTGGCCCGCAGCGCGACGGCGTCTGGCGCGAGACAGGGATCGTGGAGAAGTTTCCTGCAACCGGCCCGACGGTGCGTTGGCGCGCGCCACTCGGCGGCGGTTACGCGGGACCAGCGGTGGCCGGCGGACAGGTGTTCGTTACCGACCGCGTGCTGCCGGAAGGCACCAGCAATCCTGAAAATCCGTTCAAACGCGATCCCGTCATCGGCAAGGAACGCGTGCTCTGCTTCAACGAAGCCGACGGCAAGCCGCTCTGGACGCACACCTACGAATGCACTTACAGCATCAGCTATTCAGCCGGGCCGCGCGCGACACCGGTGGTGGCGGGCGGCAAGGTTTACGCCCTCGGCGCGGAGGGGCATCTCTGTTGTCTCGACGCGGCGACGGGGAAGGAAATCTGGTCGCGCGAGTTGAAGAAGGATTTCGGCATCAAATCGCCGGTGTGGGGATTCGCCGGCCATCCGCTGCTCGACGGCCAGCGGCTTATTTGTCTGGTCGGCGGCGACGGAAGCACGGTCGTTGCGTTTGACAAGGACAACGGCAAGGAACTCTGGCGCGCGTTGTCGGCCAAGGAGCCGGGTTACTGCCCGCCGATGATCCACGAAGCCGGCGGCCGGCGGCAACTCATCGTCTGGCACCCGGAGTCGCTCAACTCGCTCGATCCGGAAACCGGCAAGCTTTACTGGTCGGAGCCGTTCGCGTCGCGATTCGGCTTGAGCCTGGCTGCGCCGCGCAAGCTCGGCGACCTGCTTTTCATCACGGCGTTCTATAACGGGCCGATGATGATGAAGCTCGACGCGGTCAAACCAGCGGCGACGGCGCTCTGGCGCGGCACGAGCAGCAACGAGCGGGATACCGACAAGCTCCACGGCCTGATGAGCACGCCGTTCCTAGAGGACGGTCATATCTACGGCGTGTGCAGCTACGGCCAGTTCCGCTGCCTGCGCGCCGACACCGGCGAGCGAGTTTGGGAGAGCCTCGTGCCCGCAGGCGCAGCCGACGAGAAGAACCGCCGCTGGGCCAACGCCTTCATCGTCAAGAACGGCGTCCGCTTCTTCCTCTACAACGAAAAAGGCGACCTCATCATCGCCAAGCTCAGCCCGCGCGGCTACGAAGAGATCAGCCGCGCTCATCTGCTCGACCCGACGCTCACCGCCGGCGGCCGCAAGATCGTCTGGTCGCATCCCGCCTTCGCCAACCGCTGCGTCTTCACGCGCAACGACAAGGAAATCGTTTGCGTCTCGCTGGCGAAGTGAGCCACAAGAGAAAGTGTGAAAGCCAGTATGAAACCGTTTCTTCTTCCAATCATGAAAACCATCCTTCAAACCTCAGCCGGGTTCGTTTGCGCTCTCATCATCAGCGTCGTTGCAGCATCGGCCGCGCCGGCGTTGCCCCCGGCGGACTTCTACGTTGCCACGAACGGCAACGACCAGTGGAGCGGCAAACTCGCCGCGCCGAACAAGGAGAAGAGCGACGGGCCGTTCGCAACGATTGCACGGGCGAGAGACGCGGCCAGAGGCCAGAAGTCAGAGGTCAGAGGTCAGAAGTTAGTTGTGGTTCGCGGCGGCACGTATCGGCTGGCGGAGACGCTGACGTTTGGACCGGAAGATTCGGAAGTGACCTACTCCGCCGCGCCGGGCGAGCGGCCGGTGTTTAGCGGTGGACGCGTGATTGCCGGCTGGAAGAAAGGCGAAGGGAAGCTTTGGACAGCGCAGATTGGCGATGTGGCTTCGGGGAAGTGGTATTTCCATCAACTCTTCATCAACGGTCGGCGAGCGACGCGGGTGCGGACACCAAATGACGGCTACCTTCGCACCGACGGGCCGCTGGTGCCGCTGGTGCGCGACCGGAAGAAATGGGTGCCGGAGATGAAGGCCGGGTTCAAGTTCAAGGAGGGCGACCTCAAGCGCTGGAGCAACCTCGACGACGTGAACATCATCGCGTTCCATGCGTGGACGGCGTCGTGGCATCACATCGCGGCGCTCGACGAGCAGGCGCGGACGGTGAGGTTCGTTCAGCCGAGCGGCTGGCCGATGGGGTATTGGGAGAAGGAGCAGCGTTACTACGTCGAGAACTGCCGCGAGGCGCTCGACGCGCCGGGCGAGTGGTATCTCGACCGCAAGAGCGGGGTGTTGAGTTACTGGCCGAGGTCGGGCGAGGACATGCGGAAGGTCGAGGCGGTCGCGCCGGCGTTGATGACGCTGGTGCGGTTCGCGGGCGAGCCGGACAAGGGGAAGCTCGTCCGTGGCGTGCGGCTCGTCGGGCTGTCGTTCCAGCATGGGGACTGGGAGATTCCGCGCGACAAGCCGGCGGACGGCCAGGCGGCGGTGACGTTCCTCGACGCGGCCATTTCCGCCAACGGCGCGCTCGATTGCGTGCTTGAACGCTGCGAGATCGCGCACGTCGGCCAATACGGCGTCAACTTCGCGCGCGGCTGCCGCGGCAACCGCATCGAGCAGTGCCACATCCATGATCTCGGCGCGGGCGGCGTGCGGCTCGGCGAATACGCGCGCGGCGGCGACCTGCCAACCGCGGAACCGATTCGCACCCGCAGCAACGTCGTCCGCAACTGTTTCATCCACGACGGCGGGCATGTGTTCCACGCGGGCATCGGCGTTTGGATTGGCCAGAGCGCGGACAACCTCGTCTCGCACAACGAAATCTGCGACTTCTATTATTCCGGCATGTCCATCGGCTGGACGTGGGGTTACGGCCTGCACGAGGGGCGCGGGAACGTCGCGGAGTTCAACCACATCCATCACATTGGCAAGGGCGTGCTGAGCGACATGGGCGGCATCTACACGCTCGGCACGCAGCCCGGCTCAGTGCTCCGCAACAACGTCATCCACGACGTGCTCAGCTACAGCTACGGCGGTTGGGGCCTCTACACCGACGAGGGCAGCACGGACATCGTGTTGGAGAACAACGTCGTCTATCTGATCAAGACCGGCGGTTTCCATCAGCACTACGGCAAGGAGAACATCGTGCGGAACAACATCTTCGCGCTCGCCGCCGAGCCGCAGATCATCCGTTCGCGGCAGGAGGAACATTGCTCGTTCAAGTTCGAGGGCAACATCGTTTACCAGGACAAAGGCCCGCTGCTCGGCGGCAACTGGGGCAACAAGAACTACCGGATGGAACGCAACGTCTATTGGCGCGCGGGCGGCGAGCCGGCGTTCGCGGGCGCGACGCTCGACGAGTGGCGTCAGGACACGGGACAAGACAAGAACTCTGTCGTCGCCGATCCGAAGTTCGTCAACGTTGCCAAGCGTGATTTCAGGCTGCGGCCTGACTCGCCCGCGCTCAAGCTGGGCTTCAAGCCGATTGATACGAGCACTGTCGGCCTCGTCGGCGACAAGAGCTGGGTGGCGATGCCGAAGAAGATCAAACGCCCGCCGACGGAGTTTGCGGTTTGGAAAGAGGTCACTTCCATTGAGGATGACTTCGAGAAGACGCCGGTGGGCAGCCGACCGGAGAAATGCACACTCTCCGGCGCGGACGCTCCCGGACAGCTCGTCGTCACCGACGAAACAGCCGCGTCGGGCCGTCGCTGCGTGAAGTTTGTGGACGCGGCCGGGCTGGCGCTGTCGTGGCAGCCGCATCTTTACTACAGCAAGTTCAACTTCAGCCGCGGCACGCTGCTGGTGTCGTTCGACCTGCGCGTGGAGAAGGGCGCGCTGCCGACGATCGAGTGCCGCGACGCTGGCTCGCCGTATCGGGTCGGGCCGACCCTGCGCGTGACGGCCGCCGGCGAGTTGCTCGCTGGCAAACAGACGCTGATGACGCTGCCTTTTGGCCAGTGGGTTCACATTGAGGCGAGGTTTGCGGTCGGCCGTGATGCCACTGGCAACTACGATCTAACCGTGAAGCCGCGCGGTGGTCAGACAAAGACGTTCGTCGGCCTGCCGTTCGGCCACAAGGACTTCCAGCGCCTCCAATGGTTCGGCTTCATCAGCGCGGCGACGGAGAAGACGGTGTTCTACGTGGACAACGTCAGAATCGCACCGGTGAAGCAGGCACCGCGTGGAAAACTTGCTGCTGCTTCGCAAGCGTATTGACGCTCGCGCCAAAAAGCGTCAAGCTGCGGCCTTCGGCTGAAGGCACAGTAGCCGGCATTGGCGGATGATCGAGCAATCCGCTAGATTAGTCAGATGACAGGAGACCGACAGTGAATCCAGATACGACAGGCAAACCGATTGAGATTCTGCTGGTGGAAGACAACCCTGGCGACGTGCGGCTGACGCTCGCCACGTTCCAAGCGGGAGGCGTGCGCAATAGAATCCACGTGGCCATTGACGGCGAAGACGCACTGGCTTTCTTGCGCGGCCAAGGCAAGCACGCCGGCGCGCCGAGGCCCGATGTCATACTGCTGGACCTGAACCTGCCGAAGAAAAGCGGCCGCGAGGTGCTCGCGGAAGTCAAAGCCGACCCCCAACTGCTCGACATCCCCGTGGTGGTGCTCACGGTTTCGCAGGAGGAGAGCGATATTCTACAAACCTACGACCTGCGCGCGCACAGCTACCTCACCAAGCCGTTGCTGCTGGACCAAGTGATGAAGATGATCCAGTCCATCGAGGAGTTTGGGCTGGTGATCGTCAAGCTGCCGACGACCTGACATGAACGGGCGTAACGGCTTGAACAACATGGCACCGGCCAAGGAGTCTTGACTGTTGGCTCTCATGAATTGGTTTGGAGAATGGATTTGGACCGACAGCGAGGCGACGCTACGCAATGCCTACGCGTATTTCCGCCGCGACATCAGCCTGACGCACGTGCCCCAGAAAGCCGTCACCCGGCTGACGGCCGATTCTCGCTACATCTTCTGGATCAACGGCCAGTTTATCTGTCGCGGCCCGTCGCGGAGCGACCCGCGCTGGCAGAGCTACGACGAACTGGACATCGCGCCGTTCCTGCGCGAGGGCCGGAACACGCTGGCGGTGCTGGTGCATCACTATGGCGAGAGCACATTCAGCTACATCCTCGGCCGTGCTGGGTTCCTGTTCGAGTGCAGTGCGCTGAACGTCTGGAGCGACACGACGTGGAAGGCGCTCGAAAGCACCGCGTGGTTCCGAGACCTCTCGCGGATGAGCGTCCAGATCGGCTATCCGGAGGTGTTCGACGCGCGGCGCGATCCGGTCGGTTGGACCGAGGCGGACTTCGACGACTCCAAGTGGTCGCCGCCGGTCGTCATCGGCAAGCCGCCGTGCGAGCCGTGGTTCGGATTCGAACCGCGCGAGATTCCATTCCTGCGCGAGACGGAGGCTGGTGGCGCGCAGGTCACTGCGTCGGGTGAAACCGAGTCGCTCCATCCCGTCGAGGTGCTCGACCTGCAAAAGTTCTTCCAGACCGACCATTTCATGACGAGCTGGCAGCTTGCCTACGCCTGCACCTGTGTCCGCAGCGACGAACCGCAGGCCATCCGGCTGGAGTTGATGACCGCGCAGGCGCTCAAGCTCTGGGTCAACGGCGAAGTGGTCGAGCCGGGCCTGATCAACAACCGCAAGATGGTGGAGGTGCCGCTTCGCACCGGCTGGAACTGGCTCGTGCTGAAACTGCTGCAGGGCCAGCACCATTGGAAGGCCAGCGTCCGCTTCGTCGCCGCGGCCGACAAACTGCCGCGCGCGTGGCAGCCACCGGAGACCGGTTCGCCGGCGCAATCCGGATGGGCCATCAGCGGTCCTTACGTGCTCGATGGTGTGCATGACCAGCAGACGGCGCTCGACACGCCGTTGCCGCCGGAGATGGACGACGGCGGTTCCGAGATGAAGGCCTGGCAGCGGCACGCCGAGACGCGCGGGCAGGGGCAGTTTGGCGGCGGCAGCGAGCGCGCGGTGGCGTTGTTGATGGACTTTACCAAACGCGGTGCCGGCCTGCCGCTTCACGCAAATTTTCCAGCCGAGCTTGGCGATGGCCAGTATCTGGTCGTGGACTTCGGCCGCGAGGTCGCCGGCTATCCGCGGCTGCAACTGCGCGCGCCTGCGGGCGCGATTCTCGACATCGGCTACGGCGAGCGGTTGCTCGACGGCGTGGTGCGTCCGAACCGCAACGAGATGGCCTACGCCGATCGGCTTGTGACGCGCGGTGGCGCGCAGACGTGGGAGCCGTTCGAGAAGCGGGCGTTCCGTTATGTGCAGATTGACTGCCGCCACGCGAACAACACCGTTCATCTCGAACAACTCAGCGTCAACGTCTCCAGCTACCCGGTCGAGGATCGCGGCCGGTTCGAGTGCAGCGATCCGTTGCTGAACCGCATTTGGCAGACGGGCGCCGACACCGTCCGGCTTAACATGGAGGATGCCTACACCGATTGTCCGTGCCGCAGTCGCGCCATGAGCTGGGGCGACGCGAACACCCAGTTCCTCGTCAACTCGGTGGCGTTCGGCGACATGGCGCTGATGCGACGCGGGCTGCGGCTCATCGGGCAGTCGCAGGATGAGGGCGGCCGCCTGTGCGGCATCTACCCGACGACATTTCCCGACCGCCATATGCCGAGCGCCTCGCTGCTGTGGATTCATTCCATCTGGGATTACTACTGGAACACCGGCGACACCGACCTCGTGCGCGAGCTTTATCCGAAGGTGCAAAACACGCTGAAATGGTTCGCGCGCTACGTCTCGCCGAACAAGCTGCTCGCCGGCACGCCCGGCTGGGTGTTCATAGACTGGGCGCATCTGGACCAGCGCGGTGAGCAGGCCGCGCTCAACGCCCTCTACGCCCGCGCGCTGGAGGCTGCCGGCTCGCTTTCCGAAATCGTCAACGCACGACCGCTGGCGATCCGCTACCGCGCCTTGGCGCGCGAGGTAAAGGCCGCGTTCCACCGCCAGTTCTGGAGCGTCGAGCGCGATGCCTACGTGGATTGCCGCGTCGGCGACGAACCCAGCAAGGTCATCAGCCAGCAAATCAACTCGCTCGCCGTCTTCTTCGGCATCGCGCCGTCCCAACTCCATCGCACGGCGCTCGGCTCCGTGTGCTGCGCAGACCCGGCGCTGGACCCCGAAGGCGTTGTCGCGTGCGCCTCGCCTCATTCATCCTCTTATCTGCTCGGCGCGCTGCACGCGGCCGGATTGCACACGTTCGCGCTCGACTACCTCCGCGCCCGGTGGAAACGGATGCTCGACGCTGGCGCAACGACGTGGTGGGAACTTTGGAACCCCGAAGGTAGTTGGTGTCACGGCGGGTCTGCCGGTCCGACCTACAACCTCACGACGCACATCCTCGGCGTGCATCCCACCGCGGCCGGCTGGCGCTCGTTCGAAGTGCGGCCGCAGCCGTGCGGATTGGAGTGGGCGCAAGGCAACGTTCCGACGCCGCTGGGCGACATCGCCGTTGAGTGGCGCGTTGAAGAAGGCCGCTGCACGACTGCCGTCCGCCCGCCCGCCGGCGCGAAGTGTCGCGTCATTGAGCCGCAACAAGTGGTGTAGGCGATGATCGTGCCCGCCGCGCGATTTGCAGACTCGACAGCGGTTTCAAAATTCCCTGCTTACGCCGCCGGCTTTGCGCTGTCGTGGGCGACGATGCGGTAACGCAACGTGAGCTTCTCGCCCTTCTTCAGCACGAACGGCTCGACCATGTTGAACGCCGGCGAAAACCAGCCGTCGTCGCGGCACATCCAAGGCGTCGGATGGCGCGGGTTGGCCGGGTCGTCGTGGATCGTGATGCCAGCCCAAACGTCTGGCCCGCCATCCTTGCCGGGGGCCACTGGCCCACTGTAGTCGCACCACGCCGCGCGCTGGCCGTAGATTGCTTTTTCGTTCACGCGTCCGGTCGCGTCGGTGATCTTGCCGTCGCCGGCAGCGACGCCGATGGTTTTCGCGACGCGGCAGGCGAGGAAACCAAACTTCGTCACACCGAGAGCCACCTCAGTGTTGTGAGCGGCGATCTCCAGCTTCACGTGCAACGAGCCGTCGGCGCGCAGCGTGAATTCTCGTGTCTCGTCCAGCAACGGCGCGTTGCCGGCCATCCAATAGTTGAACGACGCCACCGTGCCTTCCTCCACGCCGTTGTCGAGCTTCAGCAGCCGTTGGTGAACGCAGCGGTTGTCCTTGTCGGCCCAGAACTTCTGCCCGTTCACTTCCGTGTGCGCGACAAAGATGCCGCGGTGATGGCTGTGGCCGACGAGATCCACCGAGTGGCCGCAGGCGAGCACGTTGTGGCCCTTCGGCGTCAGCAGCGGATAGATGAATGGCCGCGGATAGTTCGCGCCGAAGTGATAGTTGAGCATGGGCCGGCCGTCGCGCGAGACAACGACGCGGTCGCCGGGTTCTTGGAAGCACTGGATGCGTGGAAAAGGTATGCTCATGGCAACTTGCTGTTACGAGCCTGCGTCCCGCTCGTCAAGCGCAGAAGTGCGCAAGACTGCGCAGGTTTTCGGCGCCGGCTCAGAAGAACCTGCAGGCCCAGCAACAGCAGGACAGCGCTACCCGGCTCGGGAACGATGTGGTCGTAGGCATTGTTGCCGACGAGAACATGGCCGGCGCGAGTGGGGTGCTCGCTGTCCCAGAAGAGGTATTCGTCCGGGTTCGGCACGACGTTTGCTCCGTCGAAGGCCGGATCGGTGACGTTGCTGAAGCCGTAGTCGCCCGGATTTGCGAGGATATCCTGAAAGACACCGTAAACGTCGAGGTAGTAGAAGCTGCACTGCGCATTCAGCGCGCTCAACTCGTTCACCTCCTGCTGCAAATCCACGGCGAACGTCTGCGAGAGTTGGTCCGCCTCGGCTTCCTTGGCGGTGTTGCGATACTTCGGTATATCGCCGAGCGGCGGCAGGTTGCTGGTCACGATCGTCTTCGCGCCCAAACCGATGAGCGTTTCCATGCGTTGGCGGAGGTTGGCGGCTGGCGTTGGCAGGGGGCCGCCGGAGTCGAGATAGTCCATGTAGTCATTCCCGCCGCCCCACACGACGAACAGGGCGTCCGACACGTTCCAACTCGGGTCGTTCACCAGATCGGTCTGAAACCAGCCGACCTGTGTGTCCATTCCAATCACGCCGATGAAAGGCTCTTCCGTGTAGTCTGTTTTCGCGCCCCCCACGGCGTAGTTGGTCGGCTCGCCCAGCGAACCCCAGCGCGCTGCCGGGTCGGCCAATCCCAAACGCCCGGCAAGAATCTCCACCCATGTCGGGCCGTTGGAGAATCGTCCCTGCCAGTAGGGCGAGCCAGGGATCCAGTCGTGCGACAACGCATAGACATTCCCGCTATCGGAAAGACTGTCGCCGAACGCGATCACCTCCGTATACGTCGCAGCCAGCCCGGGCGAGCAAACGGCGCAAAGACTCACCAGCACCAGTGCTGCAAAACTCCGAGTGGATACATCTCTCCTCATCTTGTCATGCATTGAGACGCCGCCCCAAAAGAGTCGTTCAGTTCCGGCGCATTCCTGGAAACACTGGAAGCGAGGAAAAGGCGTGCTCATGACAGCCTGCTGTTACGGGCCAGCGCCGTGTTCGTCAAGCGCAGAAGTTGCGTGCAGAACGCTGCGTTACACCTGACGCGGTGGACCGTGTTCTCCGAATGCGGTTTCGTTCTCGCACCGCAGCGCGTTCGGAGAACGCGCTCCACCTTGCGGCGTTGATTCTCTGCATTGCGTCACGCCCGCGACCCGATATACTCGCCGACCAAATCATTTGACCGTGACCGCATTCTTCAAATCCCATCCCGCTGCGCAACGCTGGCTGGTGCCGGACTTCAGCGTGTGCCTCTGGCTGGCACTGCTGCTGGTGTTGCTGGCGCAGCCGTCGCGCACCTCGATGGTGGCCAGCGATGGCGATGCGTGCATGCACTGGCGCGTCGGCGAAGACATGCTGCGGAGCGGACAGATGGTTCGCGCCGACACTTACTCGCAAACGATGCCGGGCGCGCCGGTGATCACCAAGGAATGGCTGGCGGAGATTATCTTCGCCGCAGCGGGCCGGTTGGGCGGCTTGTTCGGGCTTACCGTTGTTGGCGCGCTGGTGATCGCCACGACGTTCTGGCTGCTGCATCGCCGACTGTTGCGCGATGGCAATGATTTGCTGGTGGCGACGTTGGTGACGCTTCTGGCCGCGTGGGCTGGCGTCATCCACTGGCTGGCGCGGCCTCATGTGTTCACGTTCCTGATGGTCGTGTTGTGGAACGGTGCGATACGACGATTTGAAACAGACGCTCGCGCTGTGCGGCTGGCGGCGACGCTCGCAGTGCTGATGCTGTTCTGGGTGAACCTGCACGGCGCATTTCTCGCCGGGTTTGTCATCCTTGGCGCTTACTGGCTGGGCGCGGTGGTCGAGTTTGTCTGGCCGACAGCGGTTGTGTCCCGTCCGGCGGCGCAGCGCAAGATTGCTGTGCTGACGCTCGCCGGTGTGATAGCGCTCGCGGTGTCGTTGCTCAATCCGAACGGCTGGCATTTACACCAGCACAATCTTCAATTTATGCGGTCGTCGTATCTGACCGGCCTGCTGTTCGAGCACCGACCGATAGATTTCCATTCTCCAGATGCGCTCGGATTCATAGTCTGGCTCGCGGCAGTGGTCACGGCGCTGGCGGTTCGCCAACGGCCGCGTCTGCCGGCGTCGGCCGTGATTCTCGTTGCTGGCTGGACTTGCCTCGCCCTCTACGCTGTGCGGAACATCCCGTTGATGGCGCTTGTGACCGCGCCCATCGTCGCGACGTCGTTCTCCGCGTGCGTTCGCGGACGCTGGCGCGAGATGTCTCAACGGCTGGGTGCCGACAACGCTGCGAGCAACGGTTGGCCGGTCGTCGCGCTGATCGCATTGATCGCCATCCTGTGGGTGCCGCGTCCCACAGACTTGCCGTCGGATCGCTGGCCGGTAGACGCTGTCAGGTTTATCAAGCTGCATCCGGAGCAGTTCGCCGGCAACATGCTCAACCAGCATGTCTGGGGCGGCTACCTGATGTGGGTGATGCCAGAGCGGAAGGTGTTCGTTGACGGACGGACGGATTTTTACGGTGAGGCGTTCATCCGGAATTTCCTCGACATGACACAACTGCGGCCCGGCTGGCGCGCGAAGCTTGATGCCAGCAAGGTGAGTTGGACGCTGTTGACTACCGACCATCCGCTCACACAGGCACTGGCGCTGTTGCCGGACTGGCGTCGCGCCTACTCCGATCCGCTCGCGACGATCTACACGCGCATCGGTCGGACCGCTCAGTAGCGCAGCACTCTGGTATCGCCACGCTTTAACGGCAGCGTAAAGCGCGGGCCTTTCGCGACCGGTTCGCCGCTCAATACGTCCGTCACTGCTTCCGTTTTGCCGATGTTGACGTCAACCGGTCCATCCTGCGACGCGTGCAGTGAGAGAAACCGGCCGTTCGCATAAACATTACAGTCCGTCTCTGTGAAGAGATGAACACCCGCTTCGCGCGCCGCCAGTCGCAGCAACTCGCTCGTCAGACCCGGCGCACCGACGAACAACGACGGGCCGCCTGGCGTGCGGCGCAGCGCGACGGCGGCTGAGCCGTCCGCGTAGGTCGCTAGGATTTCTTCCGGCTTCGCATCAGCGGCGGCGAACAGCGGCTTCACCGGCTTCTCAGCGCCGAAGGATTTTTCCAAGCCGAGCGCTCGGCCGCGCTCCGTCGGCGTCGCTACGGATTTCGCCGGTGACACAACCTTCAACTCGAAGCCCGTCAATTGCTTCATCGCTTCCGGCGATGTTTGCTCGCCGTCAAACCAACCCGGCGCGTAGCACCACACCTTCGTGCTACCGCGTGTGGCTTTCAGCAGCTTTGAGCGTTCAGCAGCCGACAATGACCACGCGTTCAGAAAGACATGGAGTTTCGCCTTCACGCGGCCGGCGAGCACGTCGTCGAGAAGGTATTGTCCGTAGGGCGCGCCCATCCGGCCCAGCGGTGCGCGCACCTCATAGATGCCTGGCCGCGTTACGAGCGTGCCGCCAGCGGCGACGCGCAACATTGCACGCTCGTCAATCACCGCCGCCACTTGTGGCCGGAACGGCGTCGGCTTCTTCAGCAGCGGTTCGTCGAGCGCGCGCAGCCGTTTCATCTCTGCCCACATGCCGGCGTCGTTGAACCAGCCGGTCGCGCCGAGGTCCATCCACCACGTGCCGAAATTCCGTAGTGCCTCCTGAGCGACGTTGCGCACCAGTTCCTTGTTTGTGTCTTCCAACGTGTTCACCGCTTGCTGCCAGCCCGGTGCGTTGCCTGTGCCAAGATACGTGCGCGTATCGTCTTCGTTGAGCCATATCTTCTTCGCGAGCGCGATGCTCTCAGCCGCCGTCATCGAGGGCGCGCTCTGGGCCAAGCCGCGGTCGAAGTAGGAGATTGGCGAGCAGAGCACGTCAATGTCGGGGCAGTTCAACGCGCGGCGCAGCGCGTAGTGGCCTGCAACGGACGGGCCGGTCGAGACCGCGGCGAACTCGAACACGTAACCGTAGAAGAACACGACGAGCTTGCGGCCATGCGATGCTGTGCGCACCGCATGAGCGAGTTCGCAAACGCACTCCGCCATCTCCTCCTGCTGGAACTCGGCCCAGTCAATTAGCGTGCGCTCCGTCGCTGGGTCGCGGAAGATGCCGTTTGGTGCAGCGTGGCGCGCAATGGCCGTCGGCACCGGGGCGTCGGGGCGACCATGTTTCTTCAACCACGATTTCCAAGCCGCCGCGTCGGCAGGCGCGTAACCGCTCAGCGGACGTCTCCACGTGTCCTCGTAAAACCATTCGCCGGTGTTTTGGCCGCATGGATGATAGCCGGCGACGTGATCGCCGAACCTTTCTTCGAGGTGCGTCACCAGCGCCGAGAGCCGCTCGGCAGCGTCGTGGCGGTAACGCGGCGACGCCACCACCATGTGATCGCGGCGGCCGTCCTCCCAATGCATGACGTCGTCGGGATGCGCCTCGCGCCACCACGGCGGCGGATTCATGCCCATGCGCGGCAACAACAATGCGTTCGGGTTTGCGCGCAGGACCGTCTCGCACGCCGAGTCCACGCCCGACCAGTCGGCTTCGACGCCGGGTTTTGGCCACGGCATCGGGCACGGATAGCTGACGAAGTTCACGCCGGCCTCCGCAGCCAGTTTGATCTGCGCGCCAAAGCAGTCGGGCGGCCCGCCCAACCGGACGAAATGCTGGCCGGGCTGGTAGAAGGCCAGCATCAGCCGCCGCGCCGGCGTGGCGCGCGCCCAAAAGCTGACTCGGTAACGATGGTCTTTCGTGATGGTGAGGTTGGAGTGATGATAGATGTGGAAGTCGGGCCAGTGGCCGCCCGGCGGAACTTCCAGCCGCACGCGCAACGCCGCCGAGCCGTCGCGGCCCGCGCCTGGATCGACGCTGGTCGTGCCGACGGTGTTCGCCGCGCCAGTCGGCCAGAACGTCCAGTCACGTTTGAAACTCCCCGGCCCCGACTCGAAGTCGCAACGCGGGATGAGGTCGCGGCCCGTGTCGAGGTCGGTCACATGGATGTCGTCGAGGATAATGTCGCCCGGCTCATTGCCGAACCGGAAGTGCACCGTGCTGTTGTTGGTGCTACCGCTGGCGATGAACTCGAAGCTGATCTGTTTCCATTCCGGTGACAGCTTCAGCGGTGCCGAGCCAGGCGCGCCCCAGAACATCCGCGCCCGCACTGGCTGGCCGTTGACGAGCAGCCGTGGCGCGCCGCCCGCCGGGTCCACGCGGACCGTGAGCGGGGCGGCGGAAGTTGAAATGGCAGAGGCAACGATGACGAGACAAACGACCAAGATTCGAGATGTCATGGCCGCGATGTTATCCGCAAACCGGCGGCAACGGAAGATGTGAATCTGAAAAGCGGGTAAGGGTCAGTCTGGTGGAGCAGCCGTTTAAGTGGGGCCATCTTCCAAGCTCGCCCGGCGTGGTTTCAGCGAAATGACTGCGCGAGCTTGGAAGCTCACGCCACTTATCCCGTTACAAAAAGAAGCGCGTCAGTTTCGGCGGGTGGGCGCCGGAATCATTTCGGCTGAACCTGCACCATGCCCGCGCCGACGCGGTCGGGTGACTGACTGAGCGGCTCGGCGTTTTGTTGCAGCCAGGCCGCTGCGCTGCTGCTCGTGGTGGAACCGCTCGATATGCCGTAGGCCAGCACGCCGGAGGTGATGGCGGTGGCTTGCGAGGTGCCATCACCGATGACGAGTTGGTCCGCACTGTAAGCCGACTGAATGCCGACGCCCGGCGCGGAGACGTCGAGTTCTTTGCTGGAGTTGGAGTAGTAGGCTTGCTGCAACTTCGCGTCCACGCCGCCGACGGAAACGACACTGCTGATCGCAGCAGGATATGCCAGTTGATTGCTGGTGTGATCATTGCCCGCGGCGGCGACCACAACCGCGCCCCGGCTTTCTGCGTAGGCCACCGCGTCGCGCAACGCCTGCGAGTTGGCGTAGGAACCAAAGCTGACATTGATGACCTGTGCCCCGGCATCTGCGGCTAGCACAATGCCCGCCGCCATCGTGAACGTGTCGCTATAGCCCTGGCTGTCGGCGATTCGCACGTCGAGGAGATGGCTGGCGGGCGCGACGCCGGGCGCTTGCGAGTCCTGGCCGGCGATGAGACTGGCCATCGCGGTGCCGTGGCCGTTGAACGGCTGGCCGTCGTTCACCAGATCATAGTGCGTCACTTGGTTTTGGCCGAACGTCATGTGGTTCTCCACGCCGGTGTCCACCACCGCCACGGTCACGCCCAGTCCCCACGTCGAGCGGTCGCCGCTGGCGCCGATGGCTGCGAAGAAACCCAGCCCCCGGAACGACGCGCTGCCGGCACCGCCGGGACGATCTTCCTGTTGCAGGAAATCGGGAATCCTGACGACGTAGTTGCCGTCGAGGTCTTCGTAGGCGCTCTCGTCTGTTCCAAGCGCGTCGCGCAACTGCTCCATATCATTGTAGCCAAGGCGCGCGGCCAACAATGCATCGAGCGTGCTGAGCACCGTGATCTTCCGACCCGCCGCGCGACGCAGGAAATCGCGCATTGCGACAGCCGACTTGAACTTGAGCACCGCCTGTTTCGGGATGGCTCCATCGCGTTGAAGGCGGTTGCGCAGCCGTTCCAGGCGGCGTTCTTCCTTCGTCAGTTCCGGCGGAGCGGGTTGCGCCCGAAGCGGCTCGGCGATCTTTACAGGCGCGCGCGTATTGGCGGAGGATTTCGCTACGGTGATTCCGGCGCGGGAAGTTAAGGAAGTGCTTTGCGGAGTCCGCCAAGTCCAATCGCGCGCCAACCCGACAAGCAGCAACGCCACGAACGCAAAGCCGCTGACAAGCCACAGATGTCGAAGTTGGGACTGATTCATGCCGCTGTCTTCGGCAACTTTAGCTTCTCCGCGCGCCGAAGCAAACGTTCAGTTTCTGTCAGCAGCCTGGCGCCTATCGCTTTGATTTGGCCGGCGATTGGTCCGGCGCAGTGCGGAATTCCTTCCTTACCGCGTCGAACACCGCGCTGCGCCGCGACTTCTCAAGGCAATACATCACCACGCCGTTGCACTGGCCATCGTGCCACGCCCGCAGCGACAGCCGCACCCACTCTGCGATCCGCCCGGGTGACGCCGGCTCGCCGTGCCGCATCTTGAACTCACCACGATGGCCCGCCGTCATCACAATGAACGGCACATGAAACCGCCGCTTGCCTTCCTGCGCGTGTGCGTCGAAGCCCGACTGAAACGCTCCGCGGCTGCGCACCGTCCACTTCTGCGGTGTGCGGAAATCCGCCGCCACGCGCAAACCCATCGCGCGCAGGTCGCGCAGTTGCCAGCGCACGCCGAAGTTGCTCGCGCCTTTCTTGTCGAACAACCGGAACGCCAGCGTGACGTGTTCTTTGCCGCGCACAGCGTCCGTTACATCCACTGTCACGTTCTGCCACGCCGCGATGTCGGACGCCACGTCCTGCTCCCACACCACGGCGTCGTCCACGAGCAGTTGCTTGAAATGATAGCCCGCCGTCGCCCCGCGAAAATCGTCCTTCTCCCGGAAGCGCACTTTCACCTGTGTCACCGATTGCACCACCGCCGTCTGCGACACTTGGATGAAGTCGCCGACGCGCGACGGCGTTGACCACGGGTAGCTCAACTCGCCAACATTTGCCGTGCGCACATCGTTCAGGAGTTCCCATGCCGCCGTGATCTCGTCGCGGTCCTGCGGATACGCCGCCACCACGCCGTCCACGACCTCGCGGAAATCGTCCACGAACTTGCGCGTGATTTCGCCGTAATACATCAGCGGCAGAAACGCGAGCCGCGGATTGACCGCCTTCGCACGCGCCTGCATCGTGCGCACATAGCCGGGCGTCAACAGCTTCGCGGTATTCGCGTAGAAGTCGTCAATCATCCACGCTTTCAGGTTCGCGTGCTTCAGGGACAGCTTTGCGATTTCCTCGCCCCATCGAGGGTAGTCGAGGCCGAACGGCTCGGAGGGCGGCGGTTCCGACGGCGGCACCAGATACACCCACACATCAATCCCCGCTTCCGCCGCCTTCGGCAGGAAGTGCTGCAAGTCCTCCCAGTCCGTAGGCTGATGCCAGATGAGCCAGAGATAAGTGTTCGCGCCCAGTTCCTTCAGCCGCGCCAGCAGGAAGTCGGCGTCCACATGCTTGTTTGCCAGCCGCGGCTCGGCGTCGTAGTCGCCCAAAATACCATGCACCGCGTCGTGTTTCGTCGTCTGCGCCAGCGCGCTTACCGCCAGAATCAGCGCCATCGCAGCCAGGATGGTCTTCTTCATCAATTTCTCTCCAGTTCGTCATCCGGCGCAAGTGAACCGGATGGCTTGATAAGCTTCAACTCTCGGCAACGTGATCTCCACCGCCTCGCCCAAGTCCTTCTGTCCGAACTTCGCCTCCACCAGCAACGTGATGCCTTCGATCCGGCGGCTGGGCGGCTTGCGGAGTCGGACACGGACGTTCTCGATGGGCGCGAGCCAGCCTTCATTGAGACCGGGTTGTTCCAGTTTGTTGCCGGTCCAGTTGACGAGGTGCAACACGCGCAGGTCGTCGCGAACGGTGAGGTTGGCGATGAGTCCATCGGGCGCGTCCACGGTGAAAGGCGCGGGTTCCGGCGAGGCCCACGCGATGAGGTTCGCGACGACATCGGCCAGTTCGCGCAGGTTGGTTTGGAGAAACACGCTCTCCAGCGCCGGCGCGACGTAGGCGACGCGGCCTTTGCCGTGACGCGAGAGAACAATGCCCGGCGACACAACCTGCGACTCCCCCGCCACGATGTCGGCAGACACCTCGGCGCCGTCGAGCGGGGTGACAGGCTGGTAGTCGAACACCGGCACAAGCTTCGAGCCGGAACGCATGTGCAGATACAAATCCTGAAAGCCCGGATGGTCGGAGGTGTGGCGCTCCACCAACGCAGCCCGCAAGCCGGTGAGCGTCGCCGGCCGGACGCGAATCAGTTCCTCCAAGCCGAACTGCTCCTGCCGGACCAACCGCGGTGCAGTCGGCGCGAAGCCGAGCCGGAAGAGATGCACGGGCCGATCCAACAGTGGCCCTTCCTGCCTCCAGAGTGAGCAGTCATGGCTGACAACCAATCCGCCGCCAGCGGCGACAAAGTCGCGGAGGTTCCGAATCTGTGTCGCCGTCAGATGCGGAACGCCGGCGAGATAGACGACCTTGTAGCGAGCGAGCCGCGCCGGGTCGTCGAGCAAGTCCTGAAGCACCGACGCGACCTGGACATGCCGGCGAAGGCACGCGGCGAACGCGCCGAGCGTCGAGGAACGCACGTCGGCCGTCGGGCGTTCCGGGTGGTGACCTGAAGTTGTTGCGCCGCCGCTTCCCCACACGACGGCGACGTGGGGGTAGTTCGCCACGCCTTGGAAGCAATCCTCATGGCGCGCGATGATGCCGAACGGCCGGCGCAGGATTTCGCGGTCATTCGTCTTGCGGACAAACTGATATGCGCTATAGACGATCGGCCCGCCGCCGAACATCGCCGTCACGAATATCTCCTGCTGCACGTTCAGCCCGCCGGCCGCCACGCGGCTGGTGAGGCGCGACGACACGTAAGGCCACACCGCCAACCCGGTCGCGCGCGCCAAGCTCACGCCCTCCGCGCGATGGAGCATGGACTGGCTGCGTTCGTAGAGAAAGGCGTCCAGTTGCGCCAGCACGCGCGGGTCTTCGCCCATGAGCCGCTCGGGGTTGTTGATGTTGTAGATGAGCGGGATGTCGCGGTGGCGTTTGACGATGCGCCGCACCTCGCCGAGCACGCCGACCAGCCGGTCCTGATACCACGCGTGATAACGCCGGATGGCCGCCTGTTCCGCCGGCGTGTAGTTGCTGAGCGTCTCGTGGAAAGGAATCTCCAAGCCCGTGCTCGTCGCGAAACCTTTGCGGCAACCTTCACAGTAGCACGTTCCCGGTCGCGGCCAGAAGTAGCACGCCATCCAACTGTCGAAATAGATGCCATCAATCTCGTAGTCGCGGACGACGTGTTCGACGAGATCGAGATACGCCTGCCGATACGGCGTGTTCCAGCAAACCGTGCCGTGGTCCTCGCCGCTGCCGAACGGCGACCGTGCCGGCCCGCCGCCCGGTCGCGAGACGTGGGCGTATTGCGGGAAGTCGCGCGTGACCATGGACCACGCGAGCTTGTGCATCGTGGAGATGTAGGGCACGACGCGGATGCCGCGCGGCTTGCACGCAGCGACCGTCTCCGCCAGCAAGTCGCGCGTGCCCTGTTGCGGATGCCGCGAGAACGCCACGCCCTGAATCGTGGCGTATTTCCCCATCGTCGCGAATCGAACGACGTTAGCCTTTACGTCCGTCATGGTCTCCGCCAGCGCTTGCGCGTCGAATTCCAAATCCGGCGTGAACGGGAAGGCGTAGGCGTCCACGAGAAACACGCGCGCCGACTGGAGCCAGCGCATGTGTGGTGGCAGCGCGCGGCTACCGCGACCGCTGGCTGGCGCTTGCTCCGCCCAACCGTTCGGCCCGATCAAGCCAGCACCAACACCGCCTAGCACGGCGGCTTTCAGAAACTGCCGGCGGCTTGGATGAACATCGCGGGTTTTCATATTCGACGGCTACTTCTTCAACTGCACGCGCAGGTTCGCGATTTTCCACGGCGGGAGTTTGAAGCGTATCACGCCGTCACGGATCTCGATCTTGCCAATGTCGTGCGTCGGCTTGCCGAGGAAATCAGTTTCCTGCACCGACTCAACCGGTTGGCGCAGACGGACGCTGGCTTCGGTCTGTTGTCCCGTCGCCTCGTAGAGGCGAAGTTCCACTTCCTGACCCACGAGCCGGAGCGATGACAGGACGACATTGGCCGGGCCGACCTCCGCGAACGAAACGCCGTCATCGAGCGTGGCCGTTTTGTTGGCGGGAGCTCTGCCTGCGCGCGCGCGGCGAAGCCCCAGATCGGGCGAGAACGCCAGCAGCGGCACGTGTGATTCCATCGCGTCGCGGTGAGAGGTGGCTTCACGCCAAGTGCCCGCGTGCGGCACAAGCGCGCAATCGAAGACATGATGGCCCGTGCCTTTGATCGAGGGATGCATCTGGCCCCACAGGCCCGGCGTCAGCGGACGCACGCGGAGCAGAAGGAACTCCAGTGTTTGATTGGCGCGATCAAACGCATAGCCGGTGTGCGCGCCTGGCGGGCAGATGAACGTAAAACCGGATGCGCTCGAAGACACGTCGGCCCAGCGGGTGGCGCAAAAGCCATTCGTGTAACCTTTCACGAAGAATTCCCCGCGGAAAGGTTCTTTGTCGAAATTCTCGCGCGGCTCGGCGCCGAAGGGAATCCCGGCGAATACGCGGCCGGTCATGCCTGTTGGAAAACGGATCGCGAAGACGCCGTTGCTTTCAGCGGCATCCAGCTCCACATGATAGTCGAGACGTCGGTCGTCGCGCCAAAGACGAAGCTCACGAACTGCCGAATGCGCGCCGAACGTTCCTTTCGCGCGGAGCGCCGCGAACACGGGGCCTTGGACAAGTTGCAGGTCGTTCTCCTTGGTCGTCCACCGGTGCATAGGGCCTAGCGGTCCGCTCATTTCCCAGTGCTTCGGCGGCGGCGCATCGTAATAAACGATGTCGCCGAGACCGCCAAGCTCCGCAGAACCGAGCGGAGTCTGGTGGACCTTGTCGAAGACCTCCAGTGCACCGTCGCTCCGCATCCGCGCGCGGTAGCGGTCGTTTTCGATCGGGCCGGTCCCGCGACTGAAATTTGCAGTGGCGGTCACGGCATTTGTTGAGCGGCCGAGGTAGAACGTCTTGTAGCCGCAAGCCGGCACTGTCTCCGCGATGAATGTGATCTGTTGCAGGCTGGCGAACTGGATGGGGATCTCTTTACCCGCGCCGTCCCGCAGCGTGAGGCTGGTCGTGTCGCCTTCCACGGTAAACTCCGCCGGCCCTGTGACTGGCCAAGCGTGGAAATTGAAAACCACCAGCGGCGACCCCAACCCAGCGCGGAAGCCGATCTTCCCGGCGATTGCTGAGAGTGCTTCGTGGAGCGCCTGCTCGATTCTCACGCGGCGATGTCGCGCGAACGCCATGCGCTCTTCGTAGTCCACAGTCCACGCCCACTGAATCGCGTGACCCGTGCAGGAGAGCACGTCCCGCCAGAGCCTGTCCACCGCGCCACGCTCCATCGGCTCGCATGTGCCCAATGCCATGACCTGCGCCTTCTCCAGACAGAGCAGCAGATCCTCGTCTTGGTTGTTCTGCATGTAGAGGCTTCGATCGCCGTGGAGGCCCGCCTCGACATAACATTCGAGCGAGTCCAACGGCCCCTGCAACTCCGTGATCGGCGCGTCGCACTTCTCGACTTCCTCGAAGTATCGGCTGTTGGTGGCGAGAATCTTCTTCTTCGAGTCCCACGTGGCGGCCTCCTGTAGCAACTTCGGGTCGGGCAGCACATCGTCGCCGCCGATGGCCAGCCGCCAGATAGGCGAGGGGAGGAAGCCTTTCACCGGCTCGTCATACTTGCCCATTGCGTTGTAGCCGTAGAAGCATCGCGCGGAGAGCATCCGTGTGCCGTCGAGTCCCTTGCGGCGGAAAACCACCTGCGGTCCAACCGGTCGCGAGAACATGAATTGGCGGTAGCCGGCCTTCGTGAGGATTTGCGGCATCTGCGAGGGACCGCACATCAGGTCCACGGCGTTGTAAACATTCAGCGCTGCTCCGGGGGCGTTGCGGTGGAAATACTCCTGGCCCAGGACCAGATTGCGCACCATCGTCTCTGGATAGACTTCGGTCAGCCGCGGGTTGCTTACCGCACCGATCATCTCGATGCGGCCTTCGCGGACCCGCTGCCAAAACTCGGCGATCATCTCCGGCCACTCGCGGCCGGCCCTCTCCAAGAACGGGGCAAGTTCCTCACTCACATTCTCCAGCAACCACACATAACGCGGATGGCTACGCATGAGAACGAGGACCTGACGGATGATCTCCGCGTAGCGTTGTTCGTGCCACAGCCGCGTATGGCCCCAGCACCAGTCGCAATGCGAGGACGCGTTCACCACCGTCAGCTTCGGTTCTGCCGGCTGCTTCGCCGCCGGTTCGGCCCAAGTTTGTCCGCACGCGACCATCGCCACGATGGTGATCGCGAAGTGCAGCATTCGACGGTTCATGGAGATTCCTCCTTTTCGCTCGTCAGTTCGCCTTGATGAAATCGCGCACCCATGTCGCCTGTTCCGGATGCATATCTATCAGTTTGCCACTGATGATGGAGTAACCCTGGATGGTGCCGTCGGCCACGGACTTGGCGACGAACTTCCACTGGTGTTTCAGCAAGTCCATCGGCACGGCGTCCAGCAACGTGAAGTCGCGGAGGTAGCAGCCGACGTTGATCGGCTTGCCGGGGAAAAGTTCGCGGCATTGCTCGACGTAGCGGTCGAGGTTAACTAGGTCCTTCGACTTCCAGACCCAGAACGAAACCACGTCAAGGAAGTCGGTGAAGCCTGCCCAGTTTTCCTTCTTCAACTCGTGTGCATAAACCACGCCCCAGTGGTTCAGTTTGGGATTGACGCTTTTGACCGCGCGGTGGACCACGGCGTAATCGTCGGGCTTGATGTGTTCGGTCTTGATCTTGCCGTAGAGATCATCATCGAACGCGCCGGTGAGGAACGGATACTTCAGCGACAACCGGCCGACAATCTCCGCTTCGCGGCATTTGCGCTCGATGTGGCCATCGTGGTTCATCCGCATCGGCGCGCCGAGACCCTTGTAGTCCGGGTGCTCGACCTTTTGGTATTCCCATTTCGAGATGTCGCACACGACCTCCTCGATGCCCAGGTCTCGCAGTTTCTCCATCGCCATTGTCGTGTTGGGATGGAACATGAAACAGGTTCTTCGCAACCCGAACCATTTCGTGCCTTCGCCCGCGCCGAAGATGGAGAATCGCCACTGGCCGTTGAGTCCCTGTCCGTCCCAGCACCAGCCCACGTCAGCCAGTTTGCGCGGTTGCGGTGACGCTGATGAGCCACGCGTGAGTGAGGCCGCCACGCCCGCCGTGGCTGCACTACAAATGAAATCCCGTCGTGTCATGGTCACGTTGGTCCTCCTTTCACTTCACAATCGCGCCTGTGTCAGGATCGTAGCGGATCGTTTCCTTCTGTTCGGTGCCGCCGGTGGCACGAACGGCGATGTTCATTTTACCACGCGCTGCATCGTCGGTCGCACGGACGCGGCAGAGCGGTTCCCACGCGCTCGCAGTTGTCTGGCGACGGCTGACCTCAACGGCGGTGACCGGGCTGCCGGTCTTCGCATCCGGGCTGAGCTGATACTCCGGCTCGCCGGTTGCGCGCCGCATGATGACGCCGCGACCGCCCTCGGTGATGATCAGCTCGAAGCCCACCTTGCCGTTGCGGTCGCGCATCGGGCAAACATCGCCCGGCCCATAGTCGCGGCGGTGGACTTTCTTGCCGTCATCCGCCTGCAACTCGTTCCTGAGGATGCGGCCGGCATCGTCGAGCCTGAAATGCCCCGCCTGCGTGTTCAGCCAGCCCGGCCACGCCAGCATGATGTGGAAGTGCGGCGGATGGTCCTCGTGGCCGTTCGGGAAGTTCGTCTCGAAGCCGTAGAGCCGGATGTCGCCGACGAAACCGGGATCGGCGTTGCTCGCGTAGCCCATCGCGCGGCACATCTCGCGCGCAGCGAAGAGGAAGTTGAGTTGCGCCTGAATCGCATCGGCCGGCCACGGGCCGGCGCGGTAGTTTCCCGCGCGCCGCACCTCCCAGTTATGAAAGACCGCCATGTGGATGAACCCGTAGTTCAACGAGGTCTTCACGCTCGTCGGCGCGCGGCCTTTGCGCATCTTGAACCGGACGCCCTCGCTGATTGACTCGGCTCTGCCATCGGCTCCGAGCACGCGCTCGACGCGGACGCCTCGCCACCGCACTTCCACGGTCGGCGGCGGCAGATTACCATCCGCCTGCAACGTGAAGTAAAACTCGCGCGCGTTCGTGCCGGTCCACGCCTCCTCGCGCAGCAGCCGCCATCGGTTGGCGTTGTCCAGCACGCGGACTTCCGGCTGCGTCTTGGCCGACTCCAGGTCCGCTTTCACAAGCTTCGCTCCGCAACGAACGCCTTCCGCCGCGCTGGTGATGGCCGCCGCCGTCAGCAGCGCAGTAAAGGAAACGGTGAGCGCGTGTTTCATGGAATCACGGGCAGCAGGATGTGCGACGGGTGCGTGGTGTCATGATAAATGGTTTGCGTCGCCTTCTGGCGCTCTACATCGGCGCCGAACGGATGGCCGGTGTTCGGGTTGCGGTCGAAGCGGGGGAAGTTGCTGCTGGAAATCTCAACGCGAATCCTGTGGCCTGGCAGGAAGACGTTGCTGGTGACCCAGAGGTCAATCTCGTAGCGATAAACCTTTCCCGGCTCGATCAGCTTCGGCTTGTCGGCGGATTCGCGGCAGCGGGCGCGCAGGATGCCGTCGCAGAGGTTGATGGCGCGACCGTCGGGCCATACGTCCACGAGTTTGCCCGTCCAGTCCGTGTCCTTCGCGGTGCTGGCGGCATAGAGGATGACCTTGATCGGCCCGGTCGTCTCCGATTCGTGCTTCAACGGTTCGCTCGTGAAGACGAGAACATCCTCGCGCTGTTCGATCGCTGTTTGATCGCGTGGACCAGCCGGCCCGCCGAGGTTGCAGCCGCCAGCAGTGGGCGCCGGGTCGTCCGGGTCATAGACGAACTTGTCGGCTGGCTCAGGGCCGGGTTTCGTCGCGCTCAGCCGGCCGTCGCCTTTGAGCGAGTTGGCTGAGCCGCTGCTGTGGAAGTAGTGCGGCACATAGCGCGCCCGGCGCAGCGGCCACTCCTGTTCGTCGCGCCACTGATTGCGGCCCATCACGAAAATCCTGAACGGCGGCCACGTGTCCACGTCGTTCTTCTCGCCCTTCAGCCAGTGGTCGAACCACTTTGCTTGAGTCTCATCCAGTTTGATCAGCGAGCTTTCGCCGAAATCCACGTCGCCTACCTTGCGGTCCCGGTTGATGCCGTGAGGCCACGGGCCGACCAGGAGGTGCTGGTGTTTGCGTGCCTCTTTCGAGCGCGAGCTCTTACGGACGGCGTTGACGTGGTCGAACACGCTCTTCGCGTAGAGGTCATACCAGCCGCAGGCGGTGTAGATCGGCGTCGTAATGTCTTTATGCAGGCCGCGAAGGCTGCTCGGCTTCCAGTAGTCGTCGAAATGCGGATGGGCGACCCAGTCACGCAGATACGGCACCGTCTGGCCGATGGCTGTGTCCCACGTGCAAAGCGGCAGCGCGCGGAGCCAGTCTTCGCGTTTCCAAGTGCGCGTCGCCACGCTGCCCGCCGTTCCTGACCCCCAGCCCATCGCCACTTGAAGCTGGTAAGCGCCGCCCACGTAGGCGAGGTCGTCATACACATCCACCAGCGGCACGATGGTGAACATCGCCTTGAGGAAATCGCCCGCGCCGGGTGCCGAAATCCATTGCGTGTAGCCGAGGTAGGAGCCGCCTGTGGTGCCGATCTGGCCGTTGCACCACGGCTGCTTGAGAACCCAGCGGTGCGTGTCTTCGCCGTCCGCGCGGTCATGCACGAAGGGCACCCACTGGCCGCTTGACGTGCCTTTGCCGCGGCAGTCCTGGCTGACAAAGACGAAGCCGCGCGACGCCCATACGCGACCTGCGCCGCCTTCCGGTTTGCCTTTCCCGTAGGGCGTGCGGGCGAGAATGACGGGGAACTTCCCCTCCGCTTTCGGCAGGAAGATGTTTGCCGCGAGTTCAACTCCGTCGCGCATCGGGATTTTGACTTCGGCCCGCGATTCGACCTCGTAGCCACGATCCGCGGCGAGCAATGCGCTGTGAAACGCGCACCACGAGGCAACGGCCAGCCACGCCGCAACATTTCGCGTCTTCATGATTCAGTTCTCCCTGATGCACTGTTTGAGCTGGAGCAGGAGGCTAGGGCATCATCGCGCGGGAGGCAAGACCCTGGTTGCACGACCTTGGTTGCACGCTGGTTGCACGCGCTTGCACGCGGTGTGCGGCTGTTGACAAAGTGACGAAGTGGAAGGATGGTCCCACGACTTGCCAGTCATCTTGTTGACATCGGTGCATCATAGAAGACGACACGCCATGAATACTGCCTCTGCCGGAGATGTGAAGACGCCCGCTGCGTTTCGCGAAGACCTCGACTCGCCCTATCCGCTGACCGGCGCCCAGCGGGCATTCTTCCGCGAGAATGGCTACATCAAGCTCAAGAGCGCTCTCTCGTCACAGACGCTCGAGTTCTACGGGCGAGAGATCACCGAGCAGGTCAAGCGGCTCAACACACAGCGCCTGCCGATGGAGAAGCGCGACACCTACGGCAAGGCGTTTCTCCAGATCATGAATATCTGGACCCAGAGCGCAGTGGTGAAGGAGTTCGTGTTCGGCCGGAAACTGGCGCGGCTCGCTGCCGAGTTAATGGGTGTGAGCGGCGCGCGGCTCTACCACGACCAGGCGCTCTACAAGGAGCCGGGCGGCGGCCCGACGCCGTGGCACGCGGACCAGTTCTACTGGCCGGTCGCCGGCGACAACACGGTGACCGCGTGGATCCCGCTCCAGAACACCCCGATGGAGATGGGGCCGCTGGCGTTCGCGCCCAGGAGTCATCGCATCTCCGTCGGCCGCGACGTGGCGATCTCGGACGACAGCGAGAAGCTGATTGCCAAGACGCTGCGCGAGACGCAACTGGAACTTGTGGAAACGCCCTTCGAACTCGGCGAAGTCAGCTTCCACCTCGGCTGGACGTTCCACCGAGCAGGCGCCAACCGCTCCGCCGCGCCGCGCCGCGTGATGACGGTTATCTACCTCGAAGAGGACGCCCGCCTCATCGCGCCCAAACACAAGAACCAGCAACTTGACTGGGACACGTGGATGCCGGGCGTGAAGATCGGTGAACTGGTGAACTCGCCATTGAACCCGGTGCTCTGGTCGAGCCGGAAACCGTGACCCGGCAGGCCGGCTCTCGCCCGCTCAGTTCGCCTTGATGAAGTCGCGCACCCACGTCGCCTGTTCCGGGTGCATGTCTATCAGGCATCCGGCGAGGATCGAGTAGCCCTGAATGGTTCCGTCGCGCAGGGCCTTGCAGACGAACTTCCATTGGACCTTGAGCATCTCCATCGGCACGCCCGCCAGCAACGTGTAGTCGCGCAGATAGCAGCCGATGTTGATCGGTTTGCCGGGGAAGATTTCGCGGCATTGCTCGACATAGCGATCGAGGTTGACGAGGTCCTTCGATGCCCAGACCCAGAGCGTCACCACGTCGAGCAAGTCAGTGAACCCAGCCCAGTTCTCCTTCTTCAGCTCGTGCGAATAGACCACGCCCCAATGCTTCAGCTTCGTGTTCGCGCTCTTCACCGCGCGACGGACCGCGGCGTATTGCTCCGGCGTGATGTGCTCGGCTTTGATCTTGCCGTAGAGATCGTCGTCGAACGCGCCGGTCACGTTCGGATATTTAAGGGACAACTGGCTGACGGTCTCTGCCTCGCGGCACTTGCGCTCGATGCGGCCGTCGTGGTTCATCCGCATCGGCGCACCGAGGCCCTTGTATTGCGTTTGCTCGACCTTCTGGTATTCCCACTTCGAGATTTCGCAGACGATCTCCTTCATGTCCCGCAGCTTCTCCATCGCCATCGCCGTGTTCGGGTGGAACATGAAGAAGCAGCGCCTCAACCCGAACCACTTCGTGCCTTCGCCGGCCCCGAAGATGGACAACTGCCATTGGCCGTTGATCGCCTGCCCGTCCCAACACCAGCCCGCGTCCGCCATCTTGCGTGGCCGCGGGGCGGCTTCTGTCGCGGTGGACGTCAGTGCGGCGGCAGAGAGGCTGAGGGCACCGCGGATGAGATCACGTCGGGAAATTGGAGTATTCATGGTTTGCCTTTTGCTTGCTTGGAGCATGGGGGGCGCGACAACGGCCGTAGTGGCTCTTCTGGATGAAGCCGGCAATCCAAGGCATATCCTTCGATCTTAAGACCGCTAGTGCTTGCAGCCAGCGCGAGTGATTTCACATCGGCTTCCACATCGTCAGCATGGCTCCATCTGAAGCGTCTGTTACGGACCGTGCCATACCACCCGACCAAGTAGATGCCATGCGTTAGGGAAGCGGGGCGCAAGTATTTGTCAGCCAACTGCCGTTGACAGGCTTCTCCTAGATCTTTATTGCTGCACCGCTTTACTTCGATGATTGCGCTCAGAATCCGCTGTTCGGCTTCGCTGGCAATTGCGGCGTTGATCTTTAGGTCGAGTTTGCCAACGCGATTGATTTGCACTTCACGGCCAACGATCACCCCGGCAGCGGGTCCAAAATCCTTTTGGAACCAATCATGCAGCAGGTCGGAAAGGAACGTTTCTTCTTTGGGCGTCGGAGCGCGCCTAGAGTTTTTTGGCGGCTGGTTCCACAAACCCACGACAAGGGGAAACTCTCCTTTGTGAATGTTCCCCTGTAGCCGGCCAAGCGAGCTGAGCAACGCTTGGATGAGCTCGTCTTCGTCGCGCACGAGGGTTGCGGCTGGCGATTGAGTGAGTAGGAGAACCGTCTGCACGGATGGGGTTGCCTCCGTCCATAGTCGCCGCAGCAGGTTCTTCAAAGCTTCGCGGTAACTCCATCGCACCCAGATTTGTCGCTTTGGTTCAGTATTGGCAACAATCCGTTGAATTTGAACACAAGCCGAGGCCGTGGCCCGCTGCACCAGTGCACGAAGCGCACCATCCCGCAGACCTGGCATTTGGTGGCGCGATCCAACACTGCCCTGAGCGTCATGGCGTTCGTGGAATTTCTCCGGCGGGAACAAGCGTGTGAGCAGCAGATACATATCTGCAGTCTGCTCATTCGTGAGGCGGTCATAAGTGGGCGACTCTCGATCTGCAAGGTCAAAGGCGTTTTCGTAGAAAAGCATCCGCGCACTTCGAATCGGCCCTTTGGCGACTAGTGGAAATGCCACAGACCAGAACTGCTTTGGCAAGTAAAACAAACCAACAACAACCAGTGCGCGCCTGAAGCCGTTCAACTTGAGCTTCGACGACCGTCTCCTCCAGAGGCGTTGCAACGTTTCTGTCGCACGCGAAGCATCGCGCAGGGCCAAGAAGACCAGCAGGTTCTTGACCGACTTTGGGCGCAGTGGATGAGCCAAAACGTATTCGGTCAGTGTCTTACTTAAACTGTCATCCCAGCATTCCCGAAACGGATGCAAAGCGAATGCCGCGTCTCCCTTTTGATCGTATTCGCGAAGTTGAAGTATCAGCCGCTCTATAGCCAGTGCCGGAGACATGCGGTAGGCGAGAGCGACCATTTCACTGTGTTCGTCATCGCTCTTGTCGCAATGATCCATGATTGCAGCGATCCATTTCTCTGCAACGGCTTTCTGGAGTTCATGATCATGCTCAAGACAAGCGCGCAGCAACCGGACGCCAACGTAGCCAGCTTCCGCGTAGTTCGAGTATTTATCTGGTGTCGGCCGTGGGTCATCGTTTTCGAGCAAGAATTGACGTGCCGCTTCTGTCGCAACACGGCGCTCCTCATCGCCAAGAAGCCTCCAGCCTGGTGACGTCGTGATGTCAGTGTGCGAGACATTGCCTTGAAGGCCACTGTTGCCATCTTCGCTTTCACCGATGTAAACGTATCGGGTCAAGCCAACCCAACCACGGGCATTTCCCGCGCGAATGACCTGAAACGCGTCGTCCAATAACTGACGCCGCGAAAGCCTCGAATCCTCGCGCTTCCATTGTCGTTGCCTCCGCTCTTGACACAATTGTCGCGCGCTTTTCAGTCTGGTCAGCGTGACCTCAATATCAGTTTTCTTTGGCGTCGGCAACACCGCCTGCAGTTCCGGCGTTTGATTGTAGACTTGGAGAAGCAAGTCCCGATACGGCTTGTGGTCGGTCTCCCACAAGAAACCCGCAGTTACTTGAGACCACACTGGCCTCGTCTCCGCTGGGGTCTGGGGCAGTTGTTTGAGGAGCCAACCGAGATCCTCCGGCCCAAGGATCGCCACTCTATACCGTGCCAAATCATCGGGAGTCGCTTGTCCTGAGTTGAGTAAGACCGTAACGAATTGCCTCTTTTTTGTCACATCCGCCAAACCACTGGCTTGGAGACTATCTTTGCCACCGCGTTCGCCAGGAACAGGCAGGTATGATCGGACCTTGTCGAGCCATAGCTCGACAATCAACTTGCTGACGTTCGGATCATCCAAGTGATCAAGAGCCAACGAAAAAGCAGCTTTAGACAGGGATTCCAAAGGGCTCAAAGTGTCGAAGCACTTCTTCCGTTGCTTCATCCACGGCAGAACCTCGGCAAGATCGTCTTTGCAGAGGTGCTTCGGGAGATGATAGCGGAGCGCCATGTCATAAGCGCCAGCGTATAGTTTGTCGCGTTCCTCACGCAAATATGGCAGCACCTCACGCACAGGCATGATGGTTGGAACCAGTTTGGATAGCGCGACACCCTTCAGATCATCGTTCGGATCTGAACCAAATTCGCTGCGCAGCGCCCGCTCAAGGTTCTTACGTGAGTGGGGTCCCGCAAGGTCATGTAACGCGTGTGTGATCGCATTATGCACATCATCTCCCCGGCCTGAATCAAGGAGTCTCCACAAGTCGTCCTCGATTTCGGAAACGCCAGCGTCACCCGCGATTTCGATGGCCATTCGGCGAACAACAAGGTTGCGCGTTGGGTCGTTAATGTAAGGTCTGAGTTGTGCCGCAAGAGTGGGATGAGGGAGCGTGCGGTAATAGGCAGAACTTCCCATCTCATCAAACGCTTCTTCCCTATCTGCACGCACGAGCAGTGCGGCAACGGTGCGTTGCTTGAAGTCATTCGCCATCACGCTGACGTCCGTCCGGAGGAGAACCTCCGGCTCGGAAGAGATCAGGTAGTTGCAGAAGTCAGGATGCTCGGCGGCAATCCACGCTGCAACCTCTGTCAACTGGGGAACCACATAGTCGTGGTCGTCCAACCGGTAGCAAAGCAGTTGACGCAGCTTCCGAATAGGCAGCTCTCGCAGGTATTCCGCAGCTAGGAATTCTGCGAATGTGGGGTGATCGAAGCCATACCTGTTCGGCCCGCGGAAACTGAAAAGCGGTGTGTCCAAGGTGGCCATGACAATATCTTTGGTGACGCGGAACTTGCGCCCTTCTGCTGCTTCAGCACCGCCAACGATGTCCCGCAGCAAGAGATCGGTTGATCGTGGCACTTCGGTCGAACTCATGAGCACCGAGGTCTTTCCACATAACATCAACAAGGCTGCAATTCGACAAGCGACACGGTGAATCTCCGCTTCAGTTGGCCGCTTGATCCCCCTATGGCTCAGTCGTTCTTCTCGCTCTTCGTCCACCTCTGCGGAAAGACGACGAGTAGCGCGCGCGTAGAGCAGCCGATGACTGGTCGGAAAGCCTTGTCCCGCCCGAAACTCATCGAGCAGCATGCCCAAGGTCAACGGGCGAGCCGCCAAGCCCTGAACGCGGCACCGCCAGACCGCTTCCCTAAACGCGTTCACATCCAAACCTGCCGCCGTGGCAGCCATCTCTGCGTCTGACTGCTGGAGTGGACATAACTCGAAGACCTTTCCTCTCTCAGGTTCAGGCCAGAGTTCCATTAACCGCTGGCCTGCCGACACGTTCCAATCGGCGGAACGGCACACCAACACGACCCGTAATCGCTCAGGAAGTTCATCTCGCAGCCACCTTGTCAGCGCATCCACAAACTCTGGCACCTTCCGCAACCCCTCATCAACGCCATCAACAATCAGGGTAATCTGGCCGCCAATCGCACGCGCTTTCTGCCACCGCACTGATGCCACCGTAGCCTGACGCAGTCCTTCATCGCTCCCGATCTCACGACAATGAAACGAGATGATCTCATGTGGTGGCTTCAGCGATACACGAAGTTGCCGTTCGAGCTTGCGAACCTCCACTGTTTTGCCAATCCCGGGCTGGCCCGAGAGCACCAACACGCGAAACCGCAGCAAATCCTCAATCGGTCTGACTTCGGGGTTCCACACTTTGCCCGGTTCAGCTAAAAAACCGCGGCCATCAAACCCGCAGTTGATGTCCCCATCCCACGGCGTCCAGAATCGCCGCCAAGGCAACTCCTGTCCTGCAATCAGCTTTGACACGAAATGTAGTTTACCGCTGGTTCCTTCCTGCGAAAAGAACCTTTACCAGAAGAAATTACGCAGCGTGCTGAGCAACATTGTTATCTGGGCACGGCTTCAAGCCGGATGCTGTCCACGTAGAAGACCGCGCCGGGTTTTCCGGAACTGGAGAAGCCAAACCATGTGATCTGGCTGAACTCCGAATGGAGATAAGACACGCTCTTGAAGACCTGCTCCTTCTCGCCGGCGACGGTGATTGCGAGACGATAGCCGGCGATTTTGGATTGCGCAGCAAGGTCAAGTTGGATGTCGAAGTGAATCCACTTGCCGAGCGGAAGCTTGGCCAGCGGCTTGCCGGCGGCGGCGAGGGTGCCGTCAGCATGGAGGACGATGCTGGGGCCTTCTCGGTATTCGAACTTCTTCTGGGTGTAGTCGCGCAGGCCGACGAAGCATTCCGAGGGATGCTCGGCGTTGTTGCGGATGTCGCAGGCGAAGCGGAGCACGCCGTTGGTGTAGGGGCGTGTCGTGAAGAACAGGTGCGGCTGGAAACCGTATTTCAAGTTCGCGGCTTCGGTGAACTTCAGGCTCTTCTTGCCACTCGCGGCGGTTTTCTCGGTGACGCACATGAGTTCCGGACGGTCGTCAGGCGAGAAGTGGAAACCGTCGGGCCGTTTGCCGATAGCGATGGACTCGAAGTCTTCGCGGAACGGCCGCGGCGACGGCGCAGGCGGGAGCGGAGGCAACACGGACAGCGGCGCGCGTTTGATCTTCTTCGGTGCGTTCACCCACGCGGCGTCGCCGTAGAGGCCGACTTTGCCGGCGTCAATCGGTCGAAAGCCCATCGCGAGCGCGGGCGAAGTTCTCTTGAGACGGAAATCGCCGTGCGCCGTGTCGCGGAACTGCGGATCGGCGATGCGTGAGTCGCGGTCGCGGCCGGTGCGTTGCCACTCGGCGAAGCTCACGCCGGAGAAGAGCGGCTCCTTGCCGGAGGTATCCCAGTAGAGGTTGCCGCGGAACTCGGTCTTGCACTTGAGCGGGCTGTAATGGTCGGAGGTGGCTTGTCCGCCGCTGGACAGGACGATGTTGCCCTCGAAGGTGTAGGAGAGATGCTCCTCCGGCCGGGCACAGGTGACGGGGCTTTTTAGGGCGAACGCGAAGATGTTGTTCCGGGACAGGTTTTCCCTGCCGTAGTGTTGGTGATAAGGGATGCCGACGCGATAGACGATGTTGCTCTCCGTCAGGATGCCGGTCGAACCCTCGTCATGGTAAAGGCCGGTGCCGCCTTGAGGCATGAGAGGCGTCGGCACGACGTCGTGGACGATGTTGTTGGCGATGACGGTGCCGGGCGAGATGCCGAGCGTGTAGATGCCGCCGCCGTCGCTGAAGTAGCCGTTGCAGATGTGGTGGACGTGGTTGAAGGCGATGAGGTTGTGGTTGGCGGAACTCGGCGCGTAGCCCCACGAATGGCCGACAGAGATGCCGAGGTGATGAAAGTCAGAGATTTCGTTGTGCGTCACTTGGTTGTAGGAGGATTTGCCGATCCACACGCCCTGGCTGCCGAGAAAGAGGCGCGAGCCATCATGGATGAAGCAGTTGTCCACGACGTTGCGTTCGACGCGCAACTCCGGCGTGTCCTTGAACGCGCGCGGCCCGATGAACACCGCGCTGCCGCCGAGGTCGTGGATGTGGCAACGGCGGATGACGTTGTCGGCGCAGCCGCTGTCGAGCCACAAACCGTTCTCTCCGGCGTGGGCGATTTCGCAGTTTTCGAAGACCGCGTGGCGCAACCCCTCGGCGGCAATGAGCGGCTTGCGCTCGATGGCACCCTGTTCGTCGGGCGGCATGTCGGGCGCGACGTGGCAGTCGGTGTGTTGGAACGAAATGCCGGTGAAACGCAGATGCTCGACGTATTTTTTGTCCGCCGGCGCGCCTTTGAACGCCACGAGCGTCTGCTTCACCACCGGCGCGATGACCTCGGCGGCGCGCATGTTCTCGCCCGGCATCGGCCAGTAGCTCAGCACACCGGTGGCTCGGTCAAGATACCATTCGCCCGGCTCGTCGAGCGCCTCAGGGATGTTCTCGACGTGATAGCGGGTGTTCCATTCCCACCAGAAGCCGATCGGCCAGCGCGACATGGGCGCGAGCCGCACGGTGCGCTCGGTGGGGTCCATCTCCGTGACGAGATGCATGGAAGTGGTCCAAGAATGGTAGATGACGATGAGCGCGTCGTTGAAGTTGCGCCAGCGCCGGATGTCGCCTTCGCGGAAGACGAAGCCGCGTTTGGCGAGGATGTCGTTGTTCCACCACTTTGAGCGGTTGAACGGCGCGAGGATACCCTCGGTGTAGAGAAAGCCTTGGTTCGGCGTGCGCGCGCGCGTGCGCCGCTGGCCGTTGACGAAGAGTTGGTTGAAATACCACCGCCCCTCCTTCACGTCGGCGACGGTTGTTTGCCAAAGCTTGCCGTCGCCTTTCTGCCAGCCGATGATTGCTCGTCCACCGGAAATCACCGGCCGCTCCTTGCCGAACGCCGCGTAAGTGATTGGCGCTTGCTCCGTGCCGGAATCTTCGGGCAGGAACTCGATGGTATTCCCGACACGATAGACGCCGCCACGCAGATAAACCGTAACGGGACTGCGCGGTTTCAGCGACCGGACTTCCTCGCGCGCCCGCTCAATCGTCGCGAACGGCTTCGCCTTCGTGCCGGGATTGGAATCGCTGCCATTGGGAGCGACGTGAAAAGTAACAGCCAATGCCGTTTCCGCAGAACGGCCGGTTGCGACGGTCATCAGCGCGACTGCACAGATAGCGTAGAGACGTTTCATGATTTGTAGCGTTCAGCGATGAGTCCGGCCGTTGACGCTGGCGAGCCGGAAGAAGTTCTGCAAGAGGCGTTTTCCATCAGGATGGTCGTTGTCATAAGCCTCCGGATGAAACTGCGTGCCATAGATGAGCCGGGTCTTGTGTTTGATGACTTGGACCCGGCACGCATCCGAACTTGCGAGCACTTCGAACTCAGTCGGCACTTGTTTGCATTCCGACACGTGCTGCTGGAGCACCTGTAGTTCCGGCCCCAAACCGTCGAAGAGCGGGTCGCGTTTCAGTGGCCGGACTTTCGAGAAACCCCATTCTTTCAGGAAACCGGGGCTGTATTTCGGGTGGATGTCCGTCTCGCCCGCGGCCAGCCGGCGCATGTCGCCGCACTTGCCGCCGAACGCGAGGTAGATCTGATGAAACCCGCCGCAGAACCCGATGACGGGCGTCCGGGTATCGCGCAGCATCGCCCAAAATTCCTCGCGCGGAGCGGCGCACGTCAGCATCTTGGCCGGCGATGGTGGCCGCACGATGATGGCTTTGACGACGGGCTTGTCCAACGAAGTCCGCTTCAGTTGCGTGTAGTGGAAACAGTAGCAGTCCAGTCTCGACAGCGCAGTCATCCGGGCCGTGACCGCCCGCAATCGGAACAGGCCGTCCGGTCTTGCGAGATTTTTCGGCAGGTCCGTGGGATCGGTCAGGTCTATCACGACGACGCAGTGGGAGGTTTCGCGGTTGAACCGCTCAAGCGAATCGAACAGGCCTTCGCAACCGGCGATCGGGTTCACGAACTTGCCAGAGTCCTCACAGGAGGCGTCGAACGCCAACGCCATGATAAGAAACCAAGCGGCGCGGGTTTTCATGCGGCACGTATTCTAGCGGAACCCGCCGGTGATTCCCAAGCAATCAATTCAGGCCGTCTTTCTTCTCGCGTCTGTCCACAACGCCGCCGGTTGTTCTTTCCGCGACGGGGCGAAAGTGATATGACCGCCCCACTGAGGTTCACGATGAAGATAGGAATTGCAGCGGTGTTGGCGCTCTTGCTCGGCTTGGTGCTGGGCGGCTACGGGCCGCGCTCGGATTTGCGCCAAGCGCGCGCACGCATCAAGGAACTGGAACGGAAAGTCGGCAGGCAGGAAGCGAGCGCCGGCAAGATGCAGACGGTGAAGGCGATGTTGCAGGTGAAGGACTCGGAGGTTTCCGCCGCGCGCGCCAAGCCCCGCAAGTTCACACGCCCGCTGCCACCGCCGAAACTACAATTGCCCGAACCGGCTGAGGCTCCCGCCACCAACGCGCCGTCGCGCATGGGCCACAACATCGCCGAGGCGTCGGAACTGTGGAGCACGCGCGTGGAGATGTCGCGCAACAGTTTCATCGGCAACCTCGGCCTCAACCCGCAGCAGACGGCGATGTTCGACGGCATCACGGCGGTGATGAACGCGCAGTTGGAGGAGCGCATCAACAAGTGGGCCGATACGCTGAAGCTGAAGGACGAGATGAGCAGCGAGGACGGCATTCGCATGATGACGGAGCTTGGCGGCGTGTTGACCAAGACCTACGACGAGATGGACCAGGCAATGCCGCAAGGCTGGCGCGACAAGGCCGGCAGTGAGTTTCAGTTGGTCAACTTCATTGACCCGGCCGTGGCGACACCGCTTGCGGATGTGGAAGGCAAACTCCAGCGCCGGCAGCGTCGCGACGCCGAGATGAACATCACCATCCAGTGAACCCCACGCTCCGCAACACCTGGACAGTCACGCTGCACGAGCTGACGGATTCCATCCGCAGCCGGCGCGCAATCGTGCTGCTGATCCTCTACGCGCTCAACGCAGTCGTGGCGACGCTGATCTTTGTGAAGGTGCTGCACGAGATGGAGAACCAGTTTGAAAAAGCCGTCGGCGTAGCGCAGGCGGAAAAGGCCGGCGGCACGACCACGGCGATGTGGAAGAACCGGAACTTCCGGGAGTTGATCTCGCATCTCGTCGGCAACAAGGAGACAGCGGAGAAGTTGTTGGAAACGCCACCGCTGGCGCTGTTTTTCGGCTGGCTCTCGTTCTTCTACACGCCGCTGCTGGTGATGCTCATGTCGGCGTCGCGCATCTCGGAGGAAGTCTGGAGCGGCTCGGTGCGGTTCATGATGTTCCGCACGTCGCGGCTGTCGTGGTGCGTCGGCAAATACGCCGGGCAGGCGCTCCAGTTGCTCGTGGCGCTGCTGCTGAGCGGCCTCGCGGCGTGGATCACCGGCTGGTGCCGCATGGCGTTCTTCGATCCCGGCGCCAACGCCGCCGCCATCGCGGTCTTCTCGCTGAAGGCGTGGATTTACGGTATTGCCTTCCTCGGCCTCGCGATGGGCGTCTCGCAAACCATCGCCAGCCCCAACGTCGCCACCGCCGTCGGCTTCGTCGTCATGATTCTCTTCAGCGTCGTCAGCATGCTCGCGGAGTGGGTCTCGCGGCAGCCGTGGCAGGAAATCCTAAACGCGTTGGACCTTCTCGTGCCCGGTGGTCACAAGATGGACCTCTGGCTGCCTGATGCGATGCACGCCGGTGTGGCGACGGTCTTCCTGCTGGCGCTCGGCGCGGCCTACATGCTCGCCGGCTATGTTCGTTTCTCACGGAGGAATCTGTGAGCGCCGCGCTCGAACTCAAAGGGGTCGTCAAGACCTACGGCAGCCGCCGTGCGCTCGACGGTCTCGACCTCGCCGTGCCGCGCGGCACGATCTTCGGCCTCGTCGGCAGCAACGGCGCTGGCAAGACCACCGCACTCGCCGTCACCGTCGGTCTGTTGCGGCGCGACGCGGGCAGTGTGAGCCTCTTCGGCGAAGGGCCGTTTGACCCGCTCCGCCACGCCGGCCGGGTGACGCTGTTGCCGCAAGACTCGCGTCTGCCGCTGCACGCGCGGGCGGAGGATCTGCTCTGGTTTTACGGCCGGCTGCAAGGATTGGGGGAGGGCGCGCTACGCGAGTCCATTGATGAGGTGCTGGAGTGGGTGCACCTGAACGACCGCCGCCGCTCGCCCGTGCGGACGCTCTCGCACGGCATGATGCGACGGCTGACGATTGCGCAGGCGTTCCTCGGCCGGCCGGAACTCGTGCTGCTCGACGAGCCGATGAGTGGCCTTGATCCCCGCGAGGCCGCGCGCATACGCGCCATCCTGAAGCGCCGCCACGACGCGCAGACAGTGGTGATCAGTTCGCACAACCTCCACGAACTGGAAACGCTCTGCGACGGCGCGGCGTTCATCGAAGCCGGCCGGCTCGTCAGGCAGGACAGCATGGACACCCTCACCCGTCGCAGCCGCCGCGTGACGTTCTTCCTGGAACCAGCCGGCCAGCCGCTGCCGATGGAAGAGCTAACGAAGGCGTTGCCGGATGCGACATGGGAACAGGCACTCGACGGCGCGGAACTGACCGTGAAGTTCTTCGACGAGACGGCCCGCGCGGCGGAGGTCAACGCCCGCGTGTTGGAGGTCTTGCTCCGGCACGGTATCGGCGTTCTGGAAATCCGCCGCGGCTCGGCCTTGGAGAGCGAGTATTTCTCCGCAACCGACTCGCATGCGTCGTCGGTCACGCCGTTGCCGCCGGCCGGCTCCGCTACTCCGTGACCTGCGCACGCACCAACTCGCACAGCTTCACCGCGAGCTTGTCCTTCACGCCGTAGAACACGCGCTGGCCGTCCTTTTCCCGCTCCAGAATGCCGGCGATCGTCAACAGTGCCAGGTGCTTCGAGATGTTCGCCTGCGTCGAGCCGGTGGCCGCGACGATGTCGTTGACGCTGCGTGGCTCTTTGCAGACCGCTTGCAGGATGCGCAGCCGCATCGGCTCGCCCAGTGCCCGGAACCGCGCCGCCATCCGGTCCATTTCCTCCGGCGTTGCCGGTGACGATAGATTGTTGCTTGACATATAACTAAATACTCATATAATCATACCATGATATTATTCGTTGTCCATTACAAATGTTCCGTGCGTTGCGGAAGCAAAAGGTAACGTTTATGCTCCTGCAAATCGTAATTGGCGCGGTGCTTGGAGCCGCGGCTGGCTTTGCCTGGCAGCGGCGGGTCGGCTGTTCTACCGGCGCCTGCCCGCTCACGAGCAACCCGTGGATCAGCACGGCTTATGGGCTGGTGGTGGGCATGTTGGTGGCAATCAATGTTCGATAACCTCAAGGAAATATGAAACTGCAACTCATCATCCGTCGTTTCGCTGGAACGTTCATCCTCGCCAGCCTGTTGCTGGCGCATTATCACAGCCCGAATTGGCTTTGGTTCACCGCCTTCGTGGGCGCCAACCTGCTCCAGTCGTCGTTCACGAACTTCTGCCCGCTGGAAATCCTGCTGAAGAGACTCGGTGTCGGCGGCTCGTGCTGCGAGAGCGACAAGAAAACCACCAACTGTTGTGGCCAATGAGAACGCACTTTTTGATCGCAATGCTGGGTTGCGTGGCAGCCGGCGCCGCCGAGCCTTGGACACTGGAGCGGGCGCTGGAGTTTGCGCTCGCCGGCAATCCTGACGCACGGCTCGCGCAGCAGCGCATTGTCGCGGCGCAGGCGGGCTTGGAGCAGGCCAATGCCGCGTTCTGGCCGCGGCTGCAAATGCAGAGCAGCTACACGCGCACCGACAACCCGATGATGGCGTTCGGCAGCATCCTCAACCAGCGCGATTTCAGCTCGGGCATGGACTTCAACAACGTGCCCGATGTGGACGACTACAACGTCAAGAGCCTGCTGACCGTGCCGCTTTACGCCGGTGGCAAGAACATGGCCGGCCATCGGGCGGCCAAAGCCGGCGTCGAGGCCGCCCGCCACGACAGCGAGGCCGTCCTTAACGCGCTCGGCTACGAGGTGGCGCGGGCGTTCCACACGGTGCGCAAGACGCGGCGGTTCATCGAAGCGGCGGAGGCGTCTGCGAAGTCGTTCGCAGACAACCTGGCCATCGCCAAACGCCGCGCCGATGCTGGCGCGATCCTCAAGACCGATGTGCTCGACTTCGAAGTCCGGCTGGCGCAGGCGCGCGAGGAACTGGTTCGCGCCCGCAACGCCCACACGCTTGCCATCCGCACGCTGCGCAATCTGCTCGGCATCGAGAGCGGCGAGTTTTCCGTCGCGGACAGCGCGCCCGGCGTCAGCGCGCCCAAGGAAGGGGATTTTTCAGGCCGCTCGGAACTGTCTGCCTCCCGCCATCGCGAGCGAGTCGCGGAGGAACAGGTTCGCGCGGCGCGGTCGGGCTATCTACCGCGGGTGAGCGCGTTCGGCAGCGCGGACTACGACTACGGATGGCGCATGAGCCACGGCGGCGGCAGCTACACGGCGGGCGTGATGTTGCAGTGGGACCTTTGGGACGGCCATCTTACGCGCGGCAAGGTCCGCGAGGCTCGTTCCAACGTCGAGTCCGCGCGCGAGGAGCAACGCAAGCTCCGGCTCGCGATCGGGCTGGAGGTCGAGCAGGCGCGGCTGGCGCTCCAAACAGCCGAGGAGCGGCTGGGTGTGACCGGCCAAGTGGTGACACAAGCCTCCGAAAGCACCAGCCTCACGCGCTCGCGGTTCGAGCAAGGGCTGGCGCTGGCGACGCAGTTGATTGACGCCGAAACGGCGCTGGTCACCGCCCGCGTGCGCCGTGCCGAAGCTGAATCCGACCGCCAGATTGCCATCGCCGCGCTCCGCAAGTCGCTCGGCATGTCCCAACTTGATCCAAGTCCAATCGCTCAGAAGAAATGATTCCGATGAACACCCTCTGGAAAAGTCTCTCAACCTCGTTCCTCGCTGTGCTGGTCGCACTGCTCGTCGGTTGCGGCAAACCGCACGAGAGCCACGAGTCCGCGCAACCCACCCTGCCGACGGCGCAGGTTCGCGCACAGACGGCGCAAATGAAGAAGCAAGTGCTGACCGAGGAAGTCGTCGGCACGGTGCGCGCCAAAGTTCGCGCAACACTGGAGGCAAAGTTGAGCGGGCGTATTGTTGCCATGCCGGTGGAACTTGGCCAGCAGGTCAAGGCCGGCGCGCTCGTCGCCCAACTCGACGCCGCCGAAATCAAAGCGCGCTTCGAGCAGGCGCAGGCTTCGCTCGACCAAACCGAGCGCGATTGGAAGCGCGCGGAGGAATTGTTGAAGCACCAGGCGATGACGCGGTCGGAATACGACGCCGCCGATGCCCGCCGCCGCGTGGCGAAGGCCGCACTCGCCGAGGCGCAGGCAATGATAAGTTACGTCAAGGTGAGCGCGCCATTCAATGGCGTTGTCGTCAGAAAATGGGCCGAGGTTGGCGATCAGGCAGCGCCGGGCAAGCCGCTGATCGAGATCGAAGACACAGCGGTGCTGCAACTGGAAGCGGACGTGCCGGAGGCCATCGCCTCGCGCATCCAGCGCGGCGGAGCACTGGTGGTTCGCGTGGACTCGCTTTCGGAGTCGCTGGCTGGCACGGTGGCCGAGATCGCGCCTGCGGCTGATTCGGCAAGCAGGACGTTCAGGGTGAAGCTGTCATTGCCGCCGACGCGTGGCCTGATGTCGGGCCAGTTCGCGCGGCTCATCGTGCCGGTGGGCGAGAGCAGTTCGGTGCGTGTGCCGGCGACTGCACTCGTGCGGCGCGGTCAGTTGGAGATTGTTTTTGTCGTCACGAACGGACGCGCGCAATTGCGGCTGGTGAAAACCGGCAAGCGGTTTGGCGACGAGATCGAAATCGTTTCCGGCCTCGACGGCGGCGAATCGGTGGTGAATGAGGGCGCGGCGCAGTTGATGGACGGCCAACCGGTGGAGGCGAAATGAAACCAGCGACCGACCCAACAGCCGAGCCGCTCGGTTTCGCCGGACGTGTCGCGCGGGCCTTCATAGATTCCAAGCTGACGCCGTTGATCGTCATCACGTCGGTGTTGCTCGGCGCGGCGGCGGTGGTGCTCTTGCCGCGCGAGGAAGAGCCACAGATCAAGGTGCCGATGGTTGACGTGCTGGTGGCGATGCCCGGCTTCACCGCCAAGGAAGTCGAGGAGCGCGCCACGCGGCCGATGGAGAAGCTGCTCTGGGAAATCCCCGGCGTCGAATACATCTACTCCACCTCGCGGCCCGGCGAGAGCCTCGCCATCGTGCGCTTTAAGGTCGGCGAAAACGTCGAGGAAAGCCTCGTCAAGCTCAACCAGAAGCTGCAATCCAACTTTGACCGCATCCCGCCGGGCGTCACGCAGCCGCTGATCAAGCCGAAGTCCATTGACGACGTGCCGATCCTGGCGCTGACGTTCCACAGCGCGCGCTGCGATCACCTGACGTTGCGGCGGCTTGCGGCGCAGGTGGACGACGCGGTCAAGCAGGTGCCGCTCGTGGCCGAGACGACGATCATCGGCGGCGCGCGGCGGCAGGTGCGCGTGTTACTGGATCCGACGCGGCTGGCGTCGCGCAACCTCAGCCTCAATGAGATCGCGCCGCGGTTGCGGCAGGCGAACCGCCAACTCATTGCCGGCAACATGACCAGCGGCAATCGCGAGGTAAACGTCGAGGTGGGCGGATTCCTCTCCACTGCGCAGGATGTTGGCAACGTGGTTGTCGGCGTCTTCGGCGGCAAGCCGGTCTATCTGCGCGAGGTGGCGAGCATCGAGGATGGCGCGCAAGAACCGTCGCAGTATGTGTTCTTCGGCAGCGGCTCGGCGCGCTCGGCCACCGCCGGCGAACAACCCGCCGTCACACTGAGCATCGCGAAGCGGCCCGGCGCGAACGCCATCTCGGTCGGGCACGAGGTGCTGCGGAAGGTCGAGTCACTCAAGGGGCGCATCATTCCCGCCGACGTGCAGATGGCCATCACGCGCAACTACGGCGAAACCGCGGCGGAAAAATCCAACGAGTTGCTGCTGCACATGGGCATCGCTGTGATCGGCGTCTCGCTGCTCATTCTGCTCACGCTTGGTTGGCGCGAGAGCGGCATCGTGGCGCTGGCGATTCCCTCGACGCTCGCGCTGACGTTGCTGGTCTTCTATCTCTATGGCTACACGCTCAACCGCATCACGCTCTTCGCGTTGATCTTTTCCATCGGCATCCTCGTGGACGACGCCATCGTGGTGGTAGAAAACATCGTTCGCCATTTCCATCTACAGAAGAACAAAGGTCGAAGTTGGTCCACCATCGCGGTCGAGGCCGTCAACGAAGTCGGCAATCCGACAATCCTGGCGACATTCGCTGTGATCGCGGCGGTGCTGCCGATGGCGTTTGTCGGCGGATTGATGGGGCCATACATGCGGCCGATTCCTGTCGGATCGAGCGCGGCGATGTTCTTCTCGCTGGCGATTGCGTTCATCGTCACGCCGTGGGCGTCGATCCGGATGCTGCACTGGGGGAAGAAGTATTCCTCGCTCACTACCGGCACGGCGGACGGAAAACCGCATTCGCATTTCGAGCACGAGGAGGATTTCTTCACGCGTGGCTATCGTTGGTTTATGGGGCCGATCATCGCGAAGCGGCGCTGGCGGTTTGTGTTCTTCGGCGTGATCATCGCGCTGCTGCTCGGTTCGATGGCGCTGGTCGGCATCGGCTGGGTGAAGATGAAGATGTTGCCGTTCGACAACAAGAGCGAGTTCCAGATCATCCTGAACATGCCCGAAGGAAGCGCACTGGAACGCACCGCGCAGGCCGCGCGCGAGATTGCCGCCGCCGTGCGTGTCGAGCCAGAGGTGACGGACTACCAGATTTACGCGGGTGTGGCGGCGCCATTCAACTTCAACGGGCTGGTCCGCCATTACTTCATGCGGCGTGGCCCGCACGTTGCGGATTTGCAGGTCAACCTCGTCTCAAAATCCGCGCGCAAGGCGCAGAGCCACGACATCGCCAAACGCGTCCGGCCGCATGTCACTGAGATCGCAGCGAAATACGGCGCGCGCGTCGCGGTGGCCGAGGTGCCGCCGGGGCCGCCGGTGTTGCAGACGCTGGTGACGGAAATCTACGGCCCGACCGAAGCGGGCAGGCTGGCGCTGGCGAAGAAGGTCATCGAAATCTTCAAGAGCACGCCGGGCGTCGTGGACACCGACTGGTATATCGAGGCCGACCAGCCGAAGTCGGTCTTCGTTCTCGACAAGGAAAAGGCGGCGCTCCACGGCATCGCGGCGGAGACGGTTTCGGAGACGCTGCGGCTCGCGCTCAGCGGCGAGGCGGGCGACATCCTGCACCTGCCGCGCGAGAAGGAAGACGTGAACATCCTGCTCCAACTGCCGCGCGCCAGCCGCACGGTGCCGGAGGAGTTGCTGGCGTTGCGCGTGCGCTCGAAAGCGCATCCCGACGCGCCGTTGGTGCCGTTGCGCGAGCTGGTCAAGGTCGAGCAGACGACGGTGGACAAGAGCATCTACCACAAGAACCTGATGCCGGTGACCTACGTCATCGGTGACGTGGCCGGCGTGGTGGAGAGTCCGGTTTATGCGATCTTCAAGATGAACGAGGCGTTGCAGGCGCTCGACACGCGCGAATTCGGCGGCGACGGCACAAAGTTGGAAATCTTCAACGCGACACAGCCGTTCACCGAAGACAAGCCCGCGATCAAGTGGGACGGCGAATGGCACATCACCATCGAGGTCTTCCGCGACCTCGACTCGGCGTTTGCAGCGTGCCTGGTGCTCATCTTCATCCTGATGGTCGGCTGGTTCCGGTCGTTCGTGACGCCGCTCGTGGTGATGATGGCGATTCCGTTCTCGCTGGTGGGCATCCTGCCGGCGCACGGCGCGATGGGAGCGTTCTTCACGGCGACCTCGATGATCGGCTTTATGGCCGGCGCGGGCATCGTCGTGCGCAACTCAATCATTCTCGTGGACTTCATCGAGCTGCGTCTGGCGGAAGGCATGCCGCTGGCCGAGGCGGTGGTGGATGCCGGCGCGGTGCGGTTCCGGCCGATGCTGCTGACAGCGCTCGCGGTGGTGGTTGGTGCGGCGGTGATTCTGGCCGACCCGATTTTTCAGGGCTTGGCGATTTCGTTGATGGCCGGCGAGATCGCGTCGTTGCTTATCAGCCGCATGGCCGTGCCGGTGCTGTATTTCATGGCCTTCAACCGGAAGCCGAAGGCACCTTCAAACACCGTCGCCTCATCTGCGTCCCGCTGACACAGTGCTGCCATCACAGCGAGATTAGTCTTCCGCGTCTTCCCAGCGCTGCGCACGCGTGAGCGCCTTCTGCCAACCGGCCTCGTGTTTACGGCGTTGCGCAGGTTTCATCGTCGGCTTGAAACGGCGGTCCACTTGCCATTGCGCGGCGATCTGCTGCCGGTCCTTCCAGAAGCCAACGGCGAGGCCGGCGAGATACGCAGCGCCGAGGGCCGTCGTCTCCGTCACTTTCGGCCGAACCACCGGCACGCCAAGGAGGTCGGACTGGAACTGCATCAGCAGGTTGTTTGCGCACGCGCCACCGTCCACGCGCAACTCCTTCAACTTGATCTTCGCGTCGGCTTCCATCGCCCGCAGCACGTCGGCTACTTGAAACGCGATTCCCTCCAGCGCCGCGCGCGCGATGTGAGCCGCCGTCGTGCCGCGCGTGATGCCGGCCATCAGGCCGCGCGCATAGGCGTCCCAGTGCGGCGCGCCAAGTCCGGCAAACGCTGGAACCAGATAGACACCGTGCGTGTCCGGCACCCGTGCGGCGAGCGACTCGACCTCAGAGGAAGACTTGATGATGCCGAGGCCGTCGCGGAGCCATTGCACGACCGCGCCAGCGATGAAAATGCTGCCCTCCAACGCGAATTCCGTCCGGTTGCCGATGCGCCACGCGACCGTTGTCAGCAGGTTGTTCTTCGAAGCAATCGGTTTTGTGCCGGTGTTCATCAGCATGAAACAGCCGGTGCCGTAGGTGTTCTTCACCATGCCGGGCTGCGTGCAGGCTTGGCCGAACAGCGCCGCCTGCTGGTCGCCTGCGATGCCCGCAATCGGAATCGCACCTCCGAAAAGCGACGTCTCGCCATAGACCTCGCTCGACGAGCGCACAGCCGGCAGCACCTCGCGCGGCACCTCGAGTAGCTCCAGAAGCTCGTCGTCCCAGTCGCCGGTGCGCAGGTTAAATAGCATCGTGCGGGAGGCGTTGCTCGCGTCGGTCACATGGATCCGGCCGCCGGTGAGGTTCCACACGAGCCACGAGTCCACCGTGCCAAACGCCAGTTCGCCGGCCCGCGCCCGCGGCCGCGCGCCCGGCACGTGGCGCAGGAGCCATTCCAGTTTCGTGCCGGAGAAATAAGCATCCACCACCAGCCCGGTCTTCCGCCGGATCGTCGCCGCCAGCCCGCGCGCTCGCAGCCGGTCGCACGCGGCGGCGGTGCGGCGGTCCTGCCAGACGATGGCGTGATGAATCGGCACGCCGGTCTTGCGGTCCCAGACGACGGTGGTCTCGCGCTGGTTCGTGATGCCGATGGTGGCGATGTCGGTGGCTGTCAGCCCGGCCTTGCGAATCGCCTCGGTCGCCGTGTGTAACTGCGTGGCCCAGATTTCCCGCGCGTTGTGTTCCACCCAGCCTGGCTTCGGGAAAATCTGGCGGAACTCCTTCTGCGCCGAAGCGGCCACGCTGCCGTTGCGGTCGAAGACAATGGCGCGCGAACTGGTCGTGCCTTGGTCGAGAGCAAGGATATGTTTCATGGGAAGAAGCTCAGAGAGCCGGCCAGCAGAGTTTGTAGAGCAGCGCCGCGATCAAGCCGCCAATGATTGGCCCAACCACCGGAATCCATGCGTAGCTCCAATCCGAGCCGCCTTTGCCGGCGATGGGCAGCACCGCGTGGGCAATCCGTGGACCAAGATCGCGCGCCGGGTTGATCGCGTAGCCCGTCGGGCCGCCGAGCGACAAACCGATGGCCCACACGATGACGCCGACGAGGAACGGGCCGAAGCCCACGTCCCAGCCGTGCGTGGGATTGAGGTTCTTCGGCGTGAGGATGGCGAGCACTCCCAAGACGAGCACGAACGTGCCGATGATTTCCGTGAGGAGATTCGCCACGGTGTTGCGAATGGCGGGGCCGGTGCAGAAGACCGCGAGCTTTGCTCCTTGGTTGTCCGTCGCCGGCCAATGCGCCAGATACGCCAGCCAGACGATGGCCGCGCCGAGAAACGCGCCAATCATCTGCGCCGCGACATAAACCGGCACCGATGCCCACTCGAACTTGCCGATGGAAGCGAGCGCGACGGTCACGGCGGGATTGAGGTGCGCGCCGCTAAACGCCCCGACCGCATAAACGCCGACCGTCACGCCGAACGCCCAGCCCGCCGTGATGACAATCCATCCGCCATTCTGACCCTTGGTCTTGTTGAGGACGACGTTGGCGACCACGCCGTCGCCGAGGATGATGAGCAGCATCGTGCCGAGGAGTTCCGCGAGAAAGGGCGTCATAGGTTGTGCTCCAAGCGAACGCAGCGAGGCTAGCAAAGCTGCCGCGTCGTGTCCACACACGCAGAAGCCGCGCAGAAGCCGTGCAGAAGCCGCTGTCAGAAAACTCTTCCCATCGTCCCGTCTTCGCTGTTAAAAACTGCCTCACCATGAAACTGATCATTCGCTCCTTCTGCCTCGCATCCCTCTCACTCGCGCTCCTCTTCACCGCCGCCGTCGGCCAGACCGCCGACACACGCTGTTTTGAGATGCGCACCTACTACGCCGCGCCGGGCAAGCTCGACGCGCTGCAAGCCCGCTTCCGTGACTACACCTGCAAGAGTTTTGAGAAACACGGCATGACCAACATCGGCTACTGGCTGCCGCTGGAGAACCCCGACAGCAAGCTCGTCTATGTGTTGGCGTTCCCCAGCCGCGAAGCGGCCACGGCGTCATGGAAGGCGTTTATCGCCGACCCCGACCGGCAAGCCTACTTCAAGAAGACCGAGGAAAACGGCAAGCTCGTGGACAAGATCGAGAGCGTTTTCCTGAAGGCCACGGACTTCTCGCCGGAGGTCAAGGCCTGCTGCGCCGCCGAGCCGCGCACGTTTGAGCTGCGCACCTACAAGGCTTCGGAGAAGAACCTGCCGAACCTTCTCGCCCGTTTCCGCAACCACACCTGCAAACTGTTCGAGAAGCACGGCATCACCAACGTTGCCTACTGGAACCCCACCGACGCAAAGCAGGGTGCCGACGACACGCTCATCTACATCATTGCCCACAAGAGCAAGGAAGCCTGCGAGACCAGCTTCAAAGCTTTCCGCGCCGACCCCGCGTGGATCGCCGTCAAGGACGCCAGCGAGAAAGCCGCCGGCGGTTCCCTCACCGCCAAGAAGCCCGACTCCGTGCTGATGAAGCCGACGGACTTCTCGCAGATGAAGTAGTCGGCGGACTGAAGCGGTTTGCTCCGGTCAGTGACGGAGCAGCAGTTCCAACTCCAGCAACTCGCTCTTGCCGGTCAAGTCGGGTTCCTTGTCGGTCAACGACACTGTGAGCCGGTTTTCGCCGCAGCGCAGCATGTCGCGTGAGGAAGTTGAACCCGTCGTCGTTGTAGATGAGGCGGGGAACGGACCTGGTGCCGACGGAAACCGGTTCTGCGGCACTTGACGCAACCAGCGAAGCCAGCAGCAGGGCGATGAGGGTGAGGATGTGTTTCATATAGTCATCACGCTCCGCGTGATGCTCCGGTTGTTCATTGTTGTGCCTCACGCGGAGCGTGAGGACTACGATGCAGCCTGCCACCGCCCGCCGTCCCCGCGCTACAAAAAAATCCGCAAGAAAATCCGCTCTCCCCTCGCCATCCGCTGCGCTGGCTGAAGCCTGACGGCTGGGAGCTGAGAGCTTCCTTCTCCCCTCAGAATGCTTGCCGCGTTCCGCCGTCTGCTTATAATTCGGGCTTCGATGTCCACGAGATGGCCATCATTGCTGTGAGGCCTATGAAGAAAGAAAAAAAGCATAAGAAACAGGACGGGCGGCCCAAGATTCCAGAAGCAAGTCAACGGCTGCTATGGGGATGTTCGGCAGGGCGTTGCGAATTCCAAGGCTGCAACAAGCCGCTATGGAAAGCACCGACGACCAAGCAACAAGTAAATATTGCCGAGGTCGCGCACATCATTGCGTTCAGCGCTTTCGGACCTCGCGGCAAGAAGACCGTCTCGTCGAGACTGGCGAAAGACCTGTCGAATTTGATGCTATTGTGCGGCGCATGCCACACACTGATTGATGACCGAGAAGACGACTACCATGTGGAGTTGCTGCGCGAGATGAAGCGAAAGCACGAACGCCGAGTCGAACTCGCGACTTCAATTCATGAAGACAAGAGCAGCCACATTTTGCTCTACGGCGCGAACATCGGACAACAATCGTCGCTTGTGTCATACGAGAAGGCCGCAGCAGCAATGCTGCCGGACAGCTATCCAGCGGACACGCATGCCATCACGTTTGGCATGCTGAACAGTTCGTTCAGTGATTGCAGTGACAGTTTCTGGCGCATTGAGACTGCTAACCTGCGGCAGAAGACGGCGCAGCTTCTCCGCCCTCGCTTGGCTACAGGTGAGATCAAGCGCCTTTCGATTTTTGCGTTAGCCCCTCAGCCTCTTCTTATTCTTCTCGGTTCACTAATCCCAGATGTTACCTCCGCCGAGGTTTTCCAGAAGCACCGCGAGCCCGATACGTGGGCGTGGCAACCGGGCACCGCGGACTTTAGCTATACTGTGCTCGAACCATCTAAGGCGGACGGAACGCCGGCGTTGGTATTTTCACTCAGCGCCTCCGTGACAGATGATCGAATCTGCGCAGTGCTTGGTGACAACACATCAATTTGGAAAGTCACCATCGCAGAGCCGAACAACGATTTCCTGAAGACCAAACAACAAGCGCAAGCATTTCGGCAACAAATGCGACGCTTGTTGGACCGCATGAAAGAACGACACGGCGAAAAGGCAGTTATCCATGTTTTCCCAGCGATGCCCGTTGCGCTTGCTGTTGAGTTCGGTCGTATCATCATGCCGAAGGCGGATCTTCCCCTCGCGATCTACGATCAAAACAGGGTGTTAGGAGGATTCGTGAAAGCACTGGACGTAAACACGCCATCCGTTGGAGGCGGAGATGCAGGATGAATCTTAACGAGACGCGTCAAGCCGTCGGCCTGCTTCTCCGTGACTTGGCGGAGGAGCTTGACGTTCCACCGTCGAAGTATCAGGAGGCCAAGGAGCGATACGATGCCGTAGGTGCGTGGCTGAATGCAAAGGAGTCGGTGTTAGCGCGCTATTCTCCAGACATTCACCCGCAGGGTTCGTTCGCTCTAGGAACCGTGACGAGGCCAGTTGGTGAAGAGGAATACGACGTCGATGCCGTTTGCCGTTTGAATGTGACGCCTTCAGGCATCACACAACAGCAGTTGAAGGACATGGTCGGCAATCGGTTAAAACAGAACGCGAAATATGTGGCCATGCTCGACCCGAAAGAAGGAGGCCGGCGGTGCTGGACGCTTCAATACGCGGAGGAAACGAAATTTCACTTGGACATCCTTCCGGCAATTCCAGACGTCCCCAATTGGCTTGTCGGTCTGGGTGTGCCGCATGAGCTCGCACGACACGCGATTTGCATCACCGACAAGAAAACGTGGGATTACGCAAAGGACTGGCCGAGAAGCAATCCGAAGGGCTACGCAGAATGGTTTAAGAGCAGGATGACAGTTGTTCTAAATGAGCGCCGCCGCGCCCTAGCAGCCGAGAGACAAGCACGCGTTGAAGACATCAATGATTACGAGGTTCGGACCCCACTGCAAAGAGTGGTTCAACTTCTCAAACGTCATCGTGACATTCGCTATAATGGAGACGACGACAAACCGATTTCGATCATCATCACAACACTCGCCGCTCAAGCGTATCAAAACGAACCGGCAGTGGAGAACGCCTTGATTAACGTCGTCCCGAGAATGCGCCACCTGATTGTGAAACGAAACGGTGTCTGGTGGATTCCCAATCCGGTGAACCCCGCAGAAAACTTTGCGGACAAATGGGCAGAAACACCGCGAAAGGCTGACGTGTTCTTTGAGTGGCTTGACCGACTTGAGATGGAGCACAAAGCGTTGCTCACGCCAGAAGGCTTCTCGAAGGTGGGCGAATACCTCACTGAGGCCTACGGTGCGCGCGAGGCGTCGAAGGCTCTGACGAAGTTCGCGGATCGCCAAAAGTCAGCGCAACTGGTTAGACCTAGCTCCAGCTTGCCGGTGGTTGTGGAATCCGTGCGCGAGTTCACTTCCTTAGAGCAGCCTCATCGAAAACCGCCGCCATGGCCAATCCGCCCGCGCAATTCTGTCAGGATTACTGCACAGTGGCGAAAGAGTGCAGGTTGGAAGTTTATCCGCGACAATGGAGGTCATTTGGTGAAGGGATGTGATTTGCGTTTCAACGCTCAAACCGATGCGCAACCGCCATATGATGTTTACTGGCAGGTCGTAAACACGGGAAGGGAAGCGCGAGACAGAAACGATCTTCGTGGAGGCTTTGCACATCCAACGGGTGAGCCGTTAGTGCATAATGAGAGAACCCTTTACCGCGGCAGACATTGGATCGAGTGCTTCATTGTAAAGGATGGGACCTGTGTTGCCAGAAGCGGGGAGTTCTTCATCAACATTGCTTGATGGCGTGGGTAAGTGAAGAGTCGGAGGTGAATGCAGAAAGGGAGACAAAGAGCATCAGGGGCGAACCAGAGGGGATAAAGAGTTAGAAGTTCAGAGTGAGGAGTTTGGGCTCAAGATTTCTTCGGGGCTATGACAGCAAATGTCCGCTCTCTTTCCTAGGATGCCTGCCCGTCAGGTAATCACGGAAAGGAGTCGAACAATGAAGCATCATGGTAAGAAGCGCAGTCGGGCCGAAGCGGGCGCCAACCATCGCACAACGTGTCGTATCGCACGCGCAATCAGCTTCCACACCACTCCACCGCCAGCGTCGCGTAGATGCCGGTAAGGTCGAGGAGGTCCTGGATTTCGACCCACTCGTCGGGGGCGTGCAGATGGTCGCCACGGGGGCCGAGGAGAATGGAAGGCATCTTGCCGACTTCGCCGTAGATGCCGAGGTCGCACGAAAACGCCGCGCCGCCGATGCCGGGTTTGTCGCCGCGATAACGCTCGAAGGCTGAAACGACCGATTTCACCGCCGCGCTGTCGGTCGGCGTCTCCCACGGTTTCACGTAGTGGTAGGCGCGCTCCAACGTCAGCTCGAACGGTTGCAGCGCCGCGTCCTTCGCGCCGTGCTCTTTCCAGAACGCTCGGAAGCGGCGATAGAACTCGGCTTCGGTCATGCCGGGATGGCACCAGACGATCCACGCGATCTTCGCGAGCAGCGGCGTGCCCATCTGCGTGAACTCGCCGGGCTTGTCGGTCGTGAGGTGCCACGGCAGGACGTTGAGTTGCTTGCCGGGCGCGGTGAAGAGCGCGTGTTTGTTCTGGGCGCGCCATGTCTTCTGCCACGCCTGGAACAACTCGATGGCGCGCGCGGCGCCGTTCATCGGGTTGGCGATGGCCTTGCCCATGTAGGCCATGCCGCCTTTGCCGGTGAGCGTTAGGTCGCCAAGGAACGCGCCGAGGCATGCGGGGCAGACTTCCATCCGCGTCGGCTCGCTGACGATGGCGAGGTCGGCGTTGTGGCCGCGAAGGCGCGCCGCGAGTGTGCCGTTGCCGCTGGCGAATTCCTCGTCCACGACGCTTTCGAAAAGGATGTCGCCCGCGGGCCGGAAACCGAGGTCTTGCAGGATGCGCATCGCCCAGAACATCGCGGCCAGCCCGCCCTTCATGTCGGCGGAGCCGCGGCCATAGAGCCGACCGTTCTTCACAACGGGCTTGTAGGGACGGCAGACTTTCCAGTTGTCCGGCTCGAATGGCGCGACGTCGCAGTGGCCGCTGAGGAGGATTGCTTTGCCGCCGCCGGTGCCGCGCCAGCGGGCGACGACGTTGTCGCGGCCTTTCGGATAGTTGCGGCCTTCGAGCCACGAGGAATGCTTCTGGATGCCGCGCACGGCGAGCGGCGAGAAGACATCTATCTCCCACTTCCGCTTGCGACACTCGGCCGCGACCCATTTCTGGGCAGCGGCCTCGTTGCCATCGGGCGGACGGTTTTCGCTAGGGAAGCTGACGAACTTCTTCGTCCACGCGACGATCTCGTCCGCGTGGCGGTTGACGGCGGCGCGGATAGCGGTCGTGTTCACAGCTCAATCACCTCGCGCCGGTAGCTATTCAGTTCGCGGAGGCCGGTCTTGGTGACGAGAACGCCGTCCTCGTAGCGCATGCCGTATTTGCCGTCGCTGAGCCAGATGTCCACATTGAAGAGCATGTTCGGCTGGATGACGAAGTCGGCGCTCTTGGAGAGCCACAAGCCCTCGACCTCCGAACTGCCCGTGCCGTGAGCCGGGCCGTAGAGCGTGAAGTTCTCGTAGCCGTAACGCGACAGTATCTTGTGGTAGCCGTCGAACATATCGCAGCCGCGCACGCCGGGGCGAATGGTGGCGATGGCGTAGTTCATCGCCTCCAGCGCAGCCTCGGCGAGACGGCGCGCAGGCTTCGGCATCATGCCGATCGCGAACGGCCGGCACATGTTACCGCAGTAGCCCATGTATTTCGCGCCGAACGTGAACTGAACGAGGTCGCCCGTCTTGATGGCGCGGTCGGTGGAGCGGCAGAGGCTCAGCGGCGTCGTCGGGCCGGAGCAAACCCACGCGGGATAGCTCATGCCCTCGGCGCCAGCGAGCACCATCTTCGAGCGTGCGACGGCTTCGAGTTCCCACTCGCGCTTGCCGGGCTTGGCGGCGCGGAGCGCGGCCTTCATCGCCTCCTCGGTGATGCGATAGGCCTCGGCGATGTAGGGAATCTCCGCGTCGGTCTTAATCATCTGCACACGCAACAGCAGATCGTCAGCGGGAACGAACTCCGCCTTTGGCGCCGCCGCTTGCAGGTCGTCGAAGATCATCTTCGGGATGATATTCCAGTTTGCAACGCCGATACGCTTCGGCGTGCCGCCGCACGCGGCCGGTAGCAGCGTCTTGAAGCTCTCGCCGGAAACCTTCGGCACCCATTCCGGCGCGCTCGTCTCGACGAAAAGCTGGTTGATGCGGATCTCCGGCGCGTTGGAGAACTTCTTCGCGAACTCAAACGACTCCGGGCCGCCGGTAATGAGCACGGCCTTCCCTTCGGCGGGCACGATGATGCCGGAGAAGTCAAAAAACGGCCAGAAGCCGGCGAGGTATCGCGTGGTGCCGGTTTCGCTCTCGCTGCTGTAGCCAACGAAGCAGTCAAGTCCGGCTCTCTTCAGTTCGGCCTGAAGCTTGGTAATGCGTTTGGCGTATTCGGTGGATGGAAGTGGTTTCAGTCTCATCAGCGTCTCCTTGTTAATTACTTGCCCCACGAGGTGGCGTTGGGTTGAGCGGCGAACTCCATGAACTCGTAAACTGCGCCGTCTTTTTCGATGAACACGACGGTCAGGCCCGGCATCGCCTCAAACGGACCGAGCACGACTTTCTCGCCAGCGATGGCGGTCTTGATACTGTCCACGCGGAACGCGAAGTGTGGCAGGTCGCGCACGACACCTTTGACCGGCGAGTCTGGCTCGAAGCGCAGGAACTCGACCTTGTATTTATGCTTCAGCGGGTCGGTGACCCACACTTTACTGGCGGGCACGTAGGTTTCGCCGGGCTGTTTGTCGTCCGTGGGCAATCCGAGGTGGTGGAATTCTCTCATGGTCGGCTCCTTTTTGCCTACAGCTTCACAAGCTCGCCGGTGGCGGCCGATTTTTCTGCCGCGAGGCACGCGCGCACCGCGGCGGCCGATTCCTCCGCCGTGATGACGGTCGGTTTGCGGCCTTCGAGGACGCAGGTGGAGAAGTAGTTCAGTTCCTCGCGCAACGCGCCGGCGCGCACGCCGTGTAACATCGGCCAGTAAGTCGTATCGGGCGAGTGCCAGCCGGTCTTGTCCACGATGGAGAAGTTCGGATGCGTCTCATGGATGTGGATCGAGCCTTCGGTGCCGATGATCTCCATGCGTTCGTCAATCTGGAACGCCGTCGTGTCCGGCAAGAACCATGTGTCCTCCAGCACGCCGAGGGCGCCGGAGTCGAAGCGATACATTGTCCAGCCGAGGTCGGGGTTTTTCAGCTTGCGGACATTGACGGTTTGCGCGTAGGCCGACACGATCTTCGCACCGGAATACCACAGCATCAGGTCGGTGTCGTGGACGCCATCGCCGATGATCGGGCCGATCTTCGGCAACACGGAGGCGCCAACAAAGGCGGGGATATTCCGCCGCGCATACATCGAGACGATCTTGCCGATCTTGCCCTCGGCGATGGCGGCCTTGGCGGCGGCGTAGCGCGGGTTGAACCGGCAGATGTGGCCGACCGTGAAGAACTTCGATGTTTCCTTGGTCGCCTTCACGATTGTCTCGCAGTCAGCGACGGACGAGGCCATCGGCTTTTCCAGGAAGACGTGTTTACCAGCCTTCAAAGCCGCGACGGTCGGCGCGACGTGCTGGTCCCACATCGTCACGACGTTCACCATGTCCACGTTGGGATCGGCGAGCAGTTGGTTGTAATCCGTGTAGGTCTTCTTGACGCCGAAGGTTTTTGCGACCTCCTTCAGCCGCGGCTCAGCGACATCGCACAGCGCGTAAAGCTCGACGTGCGAGATACCCGACAGCGCCTCGCAATGTTTTTCCCCAAACCAACCCAAACCAATGACGGCAACTCTGACTTTGTTCATGGTAGTTCTCCTGATTTGCTGGTGGCAGTTTGCTATTGTATCAAATTTCCGTCCACTGTCCGGGGATCGGCACGGGGTAGCAGCCGTTGGCGTCGGCCTTGATTGGCGGCTCGCTATCGTCGGTGAGGCTATCAATGTTCGGGCAGAACTTGAAGTCGGATTTCATCGCCTCGTCCCACGTGATGACGCGGCCCATGTGGACTGCCGCGCGGCCCATGATGTCGGCGAGGTTGGTCATCGCCGCCCGCTTGGCCTCGTTGTGCGGTTTGTTGTTGCGGATGGCGTCGAACAACGCGTCCCACTCCGCCTGATACAGCGTGATCGGCTCCTTCTCCGCCTCCCACGCGATGTTGTCCGGCGCGCAACGCTGGTCTTTGTAAGTGTGCACGATGCTGGCATGGATCGGACCGGAGAATTGCGCCGCGCACTTGGAGCCGTGGACGAAGGTGGTGAACTCCTCATAGCACTTCGGGATGTAGCGGACCACGTCGTAGGCCTTCGTTCCGTCGGCGAACGTCCATTCCACCGAGAACGAGTCGAGGTTCTGGCTGCAATCCTTGCTGTTGGCGATGCGACCACCGATGCCGTGCGCGCTCACCGGATACTCGCCCTTGAGCCAGCAGATTTCGTCTATCTGATGGATGTCCATCTCCGCCCAGAGACCGCCGGAGACCCAGAAGAACTTCGTGAAGTTTCGGATTTGGTAATGCAGGTCTTTCACATCCGCCGGGCGCGGGCGCAGCGGGCCGCTCGAACCCATGCGGTAGGCGCGAATGAGTTGAATCTGCCCCAGTTCGCCCTCGCGGATGCGGCGGATGAGTTCTTGCCGGTTGCGCGAATGGCGGCACATGAGACCGGCGGCGATCTTGAGGTTCTTCTTGTCAGCCACCTCGGCTGCCGCGATCACGCGCCGGCATCCCGGCGGATCGGCTGCGAACGACTTCTCCATGAAGACGTTCACGCCCTTCTCGACGGCGTATTCCAATTGCCCCGGGCGGAAGCCGGCGTAACCGGTCAGCATCGCCACGTCGCCCGGCCTCAGACAATCAATCGCCTTCTTGTAAGCGTCGAAGCCGATGAACCGGCGGTCCTCCGGCACGTCCACGCTATCGCCGAACTTGTCCTTCAGCGCCTTGTGCGAGCGTTTGAGCCGGTCCTCAAAAAGGTCGGCCATGACGACGAGCTTGGCGGGGCCGTTGGCGGATTCGAGGGCGTTGACGACCGCGCCGCTGCCGCGTCCGCCGCAACCGATGAGCGCAAGGTTGATGGCGTTGCTTCCGGCGGCGTGGACGCGGGGAATGGCGACGCCGGCGAGCGCGGAGGCTGCCACGGCTTTGCCGGTCCACTGGAGGAACTCGCGGCGCGTGGGTTGGAAGGATTGTTGAGAGGACGGTGATTTGGTTTTCATGGTTGTCTAAGTTCAGTAGCGTTAGCGAGACGCGGCGCGCAGGACAAGCGCGCCCTTTTACAGAATACCGCATTTCTTTTATAGAATCTTCCGGCGGCGGACCATCACGCCTTTGGCGCGGAGCGGGAGAGGGCTTGCCGGCGGTAGGCGGCGGGAGGGCTGCCAAATCGGTCGGCAAAGAGCGTGGTCATGTGCTGCACCGAAGCAAAGCCGGATTGGGCCGCAATTTCCTTCAACGTCAGATCACTTTCGCGGACCAAGCACTCCGCGCGTTGAAGCTGCACGCGGCGAATCTCCGCGAACAGTGTCCGGCCCATTGCCCGTTTGAATCGCAACTCCAGTGTGGATCGCGAAAGCGCCAGGGCGTCGCACACTTTCTGGACAGTGATGCCTGCGGTGGCGTTCCCGCGTATCATGGCCACAGCCCGGGCAACTTCGCCATCGTCCACGGCCAGCACGTCTGTGGACTGGCGAGTCATTACTCCTTCCGGGTCCGCAACAAACTTGTGCTTTCGAGGCCGCTTTCCGGACATCAGCCGATCGAGCAAGGCTGCGGCCTCATGGCCCACGCGCCGAGCGCCCGACTCGACACTGCTCAACGAGGGGTGGCTCAGTTGGCAAAGCATCTCGTCGTTGTCCACGCCGATCACGGCCACCTCGTCAGGAACCTGAATGTCCGCCAAGCGGCAGACTTCCAAAACCTGACGCGCGCGCTTGTCGTCGGCCGCCATAAGTCCCACCGGTTTGGGCAGCGAAGCCAGCCATCGGCCCAGCGACGCGCGAAAACCTTCCCAATCCCGCGTCGTGCGATGCCTGCCCAAATAGGTGTGGCATGCGAAGCCCGGCTCGCCAACCCGCTCGGCGAATGCCCGGCCACGTTGCTGGGACCAGCCGTTGAGAATGTTTGCGGGGTATCCGCAGAAGGCGAAGTGGTGGAAACCGCGATCCAGCAGATGCTCGGCCGCCAGTCGGGCAATGGCGCGATTGTTTGGGGAAAAGTATGGGATGCGCGAGGCCGGATCATACCAGCCGGAGCCGCCGCCAAAGCCGACCGACGGGATTCGTGAGGCGGTCACCTGAGCCGCGACCCGCGGATCGTCGAAGTCGGCGATAATGCCATCGCCGTGCCAGGTTCTCAAGTCGGGCAGCCGTTGGTCGCTGAGCGAGTTTTCCTCGATATACACGCTCCAGTTGGCCACCTTGCGCACATACGCGGCGACGCCGGCCATGACCTTCACGTCATAGAGCTGCCTGGCATCGTAAATCAGGGCGACATGTCGCATTCTTCTCACCGTCGATCTCTATCGTGACGCAATGTTCGGGTGGGTCGTATTGTGTCTTCGGACTCTGTCAGCGTCGCGTTGACTCAGTAACCTCGAATACCAGCGACCGACGGGCCGAGACCTTACACGGATGGACGCCTGCTGTGAAGCTTGGCGTTACGGTTCCATTGACTTGGCGCTGCGACGCCTTATCATTGCGACCCATGAGGAGTTTCACAGCGGCAATGCTGGCCGCGTGCGTCGTTTGCGCGCGGGTGATCGCGGATGAACCTGTCATTGGCATTCCGATGAAACCCGACCCGCCGCCAGCGATGGACGGGCAACTGGAAGATTGGGGCAACGTCCCCGGCGCGCTGCTGTTGAATCGCGCCGAGCAGGCGACATGGGGCGGCGGTGCATGGAAATCGGCGAGCGACCTTAGCGCGAAGGTCTGGATCGCGTGGCGGCAGGACATGCTCTATCTCGCTGCCGATGTCACCGACGATAAAGTCCGCCAGACCGAGCACGGCGCGGGCATCTGGAAAGGCGATTGCATCCAGCTCTACCTCGATGTCGCGCCGGATGAGGAAACCACTCGCACCCACTTCGGCAAAGGCCAATTCCAAGTCGCGTTCAGTCCGGGAAACTTTCAGAAGACGGGCGATTCACTCGCTGACTGTCCGCCGGAAGCGTATTGCTTCAAGCCGACATCGCTCGTGCTCAAAGGCGCGTTGGTTGCCGCGCAGCAGACCGATCACGGCTACACGCTGGAGGCTGCGATTCCGTGGGCGTTGCTTGGCGTCAGATTGCCGGCGGTCGGCATGGCGGTGAATCTTGAAATCGCGGTCTTCGACACGGACGGCACCGAGGCGCGGTCGGAGAAACTGCTGAGCTTTTCGACGAAGAAGTGGGCGATGAATCGCCAGCGGCTCAATGTTGCCGTGCTGGCCGGCGCAGACGGCAAAGCCCCCGCCATCGTCCGCGGCGCGCCGGTCTTCGACAAGGTGGAGTTGAAGCCGAAGGGGAAACAGACGTTCAAGTTCGCCACCACGAAGCCACCCGCAGGCAAAGAAGCCGTGCTCGCGCTCAAGGCGCGCATGGACACGCCGAAGGTCGCCGGCTACACGCAGGCGCTGAAGCTGACGCTCAACGGCACGGCGCTCGACGGCAAGCGGTTGCTGAACAAGCCGCTGGAGATCAAGGGCAAGGACGGGCGCATCCACCGGCTTGTCGCGGTGGATCGTTTCACGGCCTATTACGCGCCGGACTTCACGAGCGCCGACACGTCGCAATACGCCATCGCAGGAGTGAAGACCGGTGAGTTCGAGTTGCGCGTCAGCGACCTCCTGCATGAGGGCGAGAACCAACTCGTCATCGAGAATGCGTGCCACCCTGCGGTCACGCGTGCGCTCATCGCCGCGAACTGCCGTGTCAGCTTCACGGCGCCGCCACCGCCGCCGAAGCCGAAGGCCGGTCCGCCGAAAGGCCCGCTTCCCGTCTGCGCGCCGGTGAAGAAGCCGAAGACCGCCTGCAGCATGAAGGAACTGCCGGACGCGAAGCTCGCGGTCGAGGTCGGCGGCGAGAAGGTCAGCATCGAGAGCCGTTTCTCGACACCGGCGGGGAAGTGGGAGCGCGGCTCCAACGCATTCTTCGAGCACTCGCGCAAGGTCGAGCGGAAGGCCGAGGCCATCGTCGTGCGCGACACGTTCAAGAACCTCACCAACGAAAACCTGCCGCTGATGCAGCGTCACGAGGCTACGCTTTCGTCGCCGCTCAGGAAGATATGGCTCGCCGGTCTCTCGCCGACCGGGTTGATCGGCACCTCTTCCGCGCCGGAAAACCCGACGAGCTTCGGCGTGACGGAGAAGACCGGCCTCGGCCTGCTGCCGTTGAACGACGAGTTTCAGGTCCACGTCTCCAATTACGCCACCGGCGGAGCGCTGGGGCTTGCGGACAACCAGCTCGTCCTTCAGCCCGGCAAGAGCTACACGGCGGAATGGGCCATTGTGCCGGTCGCGCGGCCGGACAACTTCGACTTCATCAACGCCACGCGCCGGCTGCTCGACGCCAACTTCACGATTCCCTACTGCTTCGCGTTCCTGCGCGGCGGGCCGCTGACCGAGAAGTGGTCGGATGAGCAGTTTGCCCGTTTCATCAAACTCAAGAGCGCGAACCTGCTCTGCGACAGCATCATGTATCCGACGTATAAGGGCCACTACACGCACGGCATGTCGTTCCAGCTTGTTTCGCATGACAGCTACAAGCGCTATGTCGAGCGCGTCCGCCGGCTCGCGCCGGGGGCAAAGAGTTGCGTCTATTTCCACTGCTTCATCAACGCCGAGGAGGACGCGGCGAAGAACTTTCCCGAGGCGCGCGTGCTGCGCAGCGACGGCTCGCACGCCGACTACGGCCAGCCGTTCTACGGCATCTTCTTCCCGACCGGAAGCAACGCCTACGGCCGCGCCATCCGCCGCAACGTGGACATCATCCTCAACGACATCAAGGCCGACGGCGTGTATTGGGACGAGCTGGAATACAGCGCCTACGCCTATCATTTCGGCGAGCCGTGGGACGGCTGCTCGGCTGACATTGACGCGAAGACGATGAAAATCCGGCGGCTGAAATCATCCGTCACTCTCATCTCGCAGCCGTGGCGTGTCGCGCTGATCAAGGAGATTATGGCGCGCGGGCCGTTCATCGCCAACGGCCAGCCGCACACGCGCACTGTGGCGCGGCTGAAGTTTCCGCGTTTCGTTGAGACCGGCAGCATCAGCAACTGCGCCCGCGCCCAACTCCACTCGCCCATCGCCCTCGGCGACCATCTCACCGAGCGCAGCGAGGAGGACGCTTACCGCAATATGGTCGCCGCGCTCGACTACGGCTGCGTCTCGCACTGGTATAGCGACATGCAGGTCATCCCGGCCTACGAAACGATCACGAAGTTCATGTATCCGATCACGCCGATGGAACTGCACGAAGGCTACATCATCGCCAAGGAGCGCATCCTGACCAACCGCAGCGGCCTTTTCGGCTGGGGCGACGCTTCGAAGCACGAGGTCCACGTCTTCGACGACACCGGCCGCGAAGCGCCGGACTTCAAAGCGCCGACCGTCGAGCGCGACGGCGCGACGTTCACCGAGCTGCGCATCGCCGAAGGCTGGAGCGCGGCGATTGTGAGGAAATAAGTTGGCATTGCCTGCGGGACGTTTCGTCGTGAGTCATCATCCGACCATCCTGATCACGGGCGCCGCGGGAAACCTCGGTGGCTCGTTGGCACGCCATCTTGCCGAGGGCGGGCACAACTTGCGTTTGATGTGGCACCGCAAGCGACTGCCGGACGAAGTCGTCCGCAGTGCCAACGTCAGTTCCATCCAAGCGGACTTGGCCGATCCGACGACGTTACTGCCGGCAGTGAGCGGTGTGGATGTTGTCGTCCACTTCGCCGGCGTCTTGTTCGCGCCCCAGCCGGAACGCTTTCTGCCGGAAACCAACACGGGCTGGTTTTCGAATCTCCTCGGTGCCGCACTGGAGGTCGGAGTGAAGCGCGTGATTTTGATTTCGTTTCCACACGTGGAGGGGCCGACGTGCGTGGACCAACCGGCGACGGGACGACTCGACCAGCAGCCGATCTCGGTCCACGCCCGGACGCGTCTTGAGGAGGAACGGCTGCTGTTGACGCGCACCGAAGGCTCCGTTACCACGCCGGTGGTTTTGCGGCTGGGCATGGTCTATGGACGCGGCATCTTGATGATCGAGGCGGCGCGCTGGCTGGCGCAACGACGCCTGTTGGGTGTGTGGCGGGAGCCTGTGTGGATTCAACTGGTTGCCACAGCGGACTACCTGCGCGCAACTGAAGCCGCGATCCTCCAGCCGGGCGTTCAGGGCATTTACCACATCGGCGATGAAGAGCCGGTCACGCTCCAGCATTTCCTGGATGAAGCCTGCCGCGCGTGGGGATGCGCCCCGCCTTGGCGGATGCCGCCCTGGCTGATTCACGCCGCCGCGAGCCTGTGCGAACTTTGCGCCGCCGTGGCTGGAACGCCCTCGCCACTGACTCGCGACTTCATCCGCATCGGCCGTGTCTCCTACTGGGGCGACACCCGGCGCGCACGAAACGAACTCGTGCCCCGTTTGAAATACCCGACACTGTGGACTGGACTGTCCACGTTGAGGGTGGCAGACAAGAACGCGACATTGCCGAAAGCTGGAGTGCCGCAATAGTAAATTGGAGAAATCATCATGAAACACTGTCTTCTGTGGGCCGTTGGCTGTCTGGCAGGCGCACAACTTTTCGCCGCTTCGCCGGACAAGATCGTTTTTCGCGCGGGGGCGGCGGCGAGCAATATCACGCCTTTCCTGGGCGGCGAAATCGTCGGCAACTTCGTGCGCCCCATCGCCACCAACGTCCACGACGAATTGCACGCGCGCTGCCTTGTGCTGGACGATGGCAAGACGCGGCTCGCGCTGGTGGTGTGCGATCTGCTCGGAACCAGCCGCAGCGTGAGCACCGAGGCCCGCAAGCTGATCCAGCAGAACACGGGGATACCGCCGGAGCACGTGCTGATCTCGGCGGTGCATACGCACTCGTCCTGCGTCGCGTCGGGCAAGGGGACGCCGGGCGAATACAACAAGTTCGTGGCGCAGCGCATCGCCGACGGCGTGCAGACCGCTATCGGCAGGCTGCGGCCCGCGCAGGCGGCGTTTGTGACCGCCGAGGCCCCGGAGCACGTCTTCAATCGCCGCTGGTTCATGAAGCCCGGCACGGTCCCGCCCAATCCGTTCGGCGGCGTGGACCGCGTGAAAATGAATCCTCCGGGCGGCAGCCCCGACCTGGTCGAGCCGGCTGGCCCCACCGACCCGACCGTCTCCGTCCTCGCCCTGCGCGAGCCGGAGGGACGGCCGATCGCGGTTTATTCGGCCTACTCGCTGCATTATGTGGGCGGTGTGAGAGACGGCGACATCTCAGCGGACTACTACGGCATGTATTGCGAGGAGTTGAAACGGTTGCTCGGCACGCGGGACCAAGACCCGCCGTTCGTGGCGATGATGGCCAACGGCACCAGCGGCGACATCAACAGCATCAATTTCCGCAAGCCGCGCCCGAAGCTGCCGCCCTACGTCAGGGTGCGCTCCATTGCCGACGACATTGCGCGCAAGGTCCACGCCGCGCTGGCCAAGGCCGAGTATCGCGACGGCGTGACGCTCGCCGCGCGTTTCCGGGAACTGACAATCGCCAGCCGGCAGCCCACCGCCGAGCAGCTTGCCTGGGCGAAGGAGACGCTCGCCAAACCGGCCCCCAAGTCCGACAAGGTTGACATGCCTGCGACCTACGCCCGCCGGACGTTGAGCGTGGCCGCGATGCCCAAGACGGTTTCCGCGCCGTTGCAGGTCTTCCGCATCGGCCCGGTGTGCATCGCAAGCATGCCGTGCGAGGTGTTTTGTGAGATCGGGTTGGAGTTCAAGAAACGGAGCGCTGTCCAGCCGGCGTTCATGGTTGAGCTGGCGCACGACGGTCTGGGATACCTGCCCACGCCCCGGCACTTCGCGCTGGGCGGCTACGAGACCTGGCTCGGCACCAGCCGGATGGAACCGCAGGCTTCGGAAAAGATGCTCACCGCGGTTTTGGAAATGGCGGCGGAGGTCAAGGAGCAACCGTGACCAACCGCTGTGAGAAAAGATGAAAGAGAGCGGATAACACAACACGATACGAACATGAGCAAATTCCAGCACTTCTTGCACGGATCCGCGAACCTTGCGGGCTTTGTGATGATCGTCGGTTCCTCGCTGTCGCTCGCAAGCGAGCAGCCCGCCGCTCGCGACTGGCAGAGGGTCGTCGTGCCGAGCGTGCGTGAGGCAGCGCGCAAATTTGCCAATCCACCGGCGGAATACAGCCTGACGATGTGGTGGTTCTGGAACGGTGAGATGACAGACGCCAACATCCGGCGCGATCTCGCAGATTTGAAGGCGCATGGCGTCTGCTCGGTGATGCTGTGGTGCTACAACGGGCTGGAGAAGCTGGAGTATCTCTCGCCGGCGTGGTTCGAGCGCGTGAAGTTCGCCGTGCAGGAGGCGCGGCGCGTCGGCGTGCGCGTCTGGATCGCGGACGAGGGCTGTTATCCGAGCGGGTTCATCGGCGGCAAGGTGACGCGGGAGCGGCCGGCGCAGCGAATGCAGATTCTCACGGGGAAGAAAACGGCGGCCGGCCAGGTGGAAGTGAAGCCGGAATACCGCACTTCGGCCACGCGCTACATCCACACGCCCGGTTTCAGGAAGGATGAAAGCTGTTCTCTCTTCGACGCGCTCGATCCTGCGGCCACCAGCGGTTTCCTGAAGGACGTTCACGAGCAGTATCGCCGGCACATCGGCAACGAGTTCGGTCGCACGGTGCTTGGTTTCATGGGCGATGAGCCGTCGTTTCCCGGCGTCCCCTACACGGCGGGCATCTTCGAGGAGTTCGAGCGGCGCAAGGGTTACGACGTGCGCCCGCACCTGCCGAAACTGTTCGCGAAGGAGCTGCGCGACGAAGACCGGCGCGTTCGCGCCGACTACTGGGACGTGTGGAGCGACCTCTACCGGGACAACTTCTTCAAACCGCAGGCCGACTGGTGCGCGCGGCACGGCATGGAGTTCCAGATGCACCTCTGCGGCGAGGAGGACATGAAGACGCTCGTGGCCTTGAACGGCGACTACTTCAAGTGCATGCGGCCGGTGCAGGTGCCGGGCGTGGACGCCATCTGGCGGCAGATATGGCCGGACAAAGTCGCCGACTATGCGAAGCTCGCCTCGTCCGCCGCGCATGTCTGGGGCCGGCCGCGGGCGTTCAGCGAGGGCTACGCCGTCTATGGGCGCGGACTGAGCGTGGAGCAGGCCAAGTGGGTGCTCGACCATCATTTCGCGCGCGGCATCAACCTGTTCCAGACCATGTCGTATCTCTCCTCGCGCGAGACGTTCCGCCCCTACTTCTGCCCGCCGGACCTGAACCTCAGCCCGCAGTGGCCGCAGTTCGCCCAACTGCACGCCTACGCCAACCGGATGTCCTACTTGCTCTCGGTGGGCGAGCCGACGGCGGCCATCGCGCTCTACTATCCAACCACGAGCGGCTGGCTGGGCGATTTCTCCGGCGACGCGACGACGCTGGCGATCGCGCAACGGCTCTTGGAGAGCCAGCGCGATTTCGACTTCGTGGACGAACAGGCATTGCAGTCGGGGCTGAAGCTTGAGGCGATGGCGCTGGTGAACCAGAGCGGCCAGCGATATCGCACCGTGATCGTTCCGCCGGTGAAGGTGATCTCGGAGACGGCGCTCGCGCGGCTGGAAGCGTTCGCCAAAGCAGGCGGCAAGGTCGTCTTCGTGAAACAGTGGCCGGAGTTGGTCGTGGGCAGAACCTATCTGCACGCCGCCAAAGGTTCGGCAAATCTGGTGTGGGCCACGCTGGCCGCAGAAACTGAGTTGTTCGGCTTGCTGCCGACGCCGGATTTGAAACTGAGCGCAGCATGTCCTGCCGTGAAGCACGTTCACCGTCGGCTGGCCGATGGCGATGTGTATTTCCTCTTCAACGAGTCGGACCGCGTGCTCGACCTGATCGCGTCGCTTCAAGGCGCGGGCGCGCCGGAGTATTGGGATGCCGTTACGGGCAAGCGGACGCGAGCAGCCTCGTGGAGCCGCCAAGGCGATGGTGTCCGTCTGTCGCTGGCGCTCGAACCGTATGAAGCGCGAGCCATCGTGCTGGGGCCGGCCGCTTCACAAGCGACGAAGGTCCGGCCCGCGTTGAAGCAAACCGGCGATGGCATCACCATCGAGGGCGACTGGAAACTGACGATTGGCGCGAAGGAATTCCGCGGCCCGCTGAAGACATGGGCTGATTACGGTGAGCCGGGCTACTGCGGCACCGTGCGCTACACGAAGGAGTTCAACGTTCCGCGCAGCTTCGCGGACGCTAAGCGAGGACTGCATCTCGATCTCGGAGAAGTGAAATACTCGGCGCGGGTCCGCTTGAACGGCAAAGACCTCGGCGCTCTCGCGTGGCGGCCATTCCGCTGGCCCGTTGGTGACGCGATCAACGCCGGCAACAACCTCCTCGAAATCGAAATCACGAACACGGCGGCCAATGAACTGGCCGGTAGCCCGGAACGGCTTGCGGAACTGGAAAAGAAAGGCTGGCTGCTGAACTCCTACGTGAAGCGATACCTGCCATTCGACAAGGAGATGGTGCCATCGGGCCTGCTCGGTCCCGTGCGCTTGGTTCGCTATGAAACAGTGAAGTGAAAGACGAATCCATGAACCCATTCAACATGACCCGACTTGAATTTGCGCGCGTGGCAGCCATCGGCGCGGCCGGCATCGGCAGCGCGCTCAATGCCAAGGGCGCAGCGCCCTCATCGCCGCTGAAGATCACCATCATCGGCGATTCCTCGTGCATCCCCGACTCGAAGCGCGAGACGGCCTGTTTCCTCATCAACGGCAAACATCTCGTGGACACCGGCTGGTGCGCGGCGTTGAGGATGCGCGAGCATGGGTTCGACCCGCTCGCGCTGGAATCCATCATCCTCACGCATTTCCACCAAGACCATTACATCGGCCTGCCGCAACTGCTGTTCTACATCGGCCTGCGAAAACGCCCCGGCCCGCCGCTGAACATCGTCGGACCCAGCGAGAACCTCCAGCGCGTCGTCGAGGCGGCTGACGCGTTCCTGCAGGTCCCGCGCTTCCCGGAACTGGCAGCGAACCGCAAGCTGGTGCCGCTTGCCGCAGGTGATAAGTTCGAGACGCCGGAGTTGCGGTTCGACACGTTCGCCGCCCACCACACCTCTGGAACAAACCGGATCGAGCAGGCGCTGGTTTATAAAGTCACCAACAGGGCCAGCGGCGCGTGCGCGGTCTTCACCGGCGACACGCATCATCACCCGCCCATCGCCGACTTCGCCAAAGGCGCATCTCTGTTGATCCACGACGGCGCGCACACCGCACCGAAGGACGCCGCGCGCATTGCCCAACAAGCTGGCGTCAAGAAGCTGGTTCTCATCCACTACAACCAAAACCGCGCCGCGAAGATTCTCGCTGAGGCCAAGGCCATATTTCCCAACACAGAACTGGCTGAGGAAGGGCATACACTGGAGGTTTCGCGCCCATAACAAATGAACCGGCGCGAGTTCATCGCAAACTCTTGCGTAGCGGCGGGCAGTCTTGCGCTTGCTGGTTGTGGCTCTGTGCCGGACGCGAAAGGAACAAGACTCACCGTCGGCGCGGCCAGACACCGGATCACGCCGCCGCTCTGGGTGCCGTATCTCACGTCTTCCGGCAACGGCACCCACGCGCCGTTTCAAGGTGTCCACGACGACCTCTTCGCCCGCGCGCTCGTGCTCGATGACGGACACGACGCCATTGCCGTCCTTGCGGTGGATTTCATCGGTTACGACAACGCTCTCCTCGGCCCCGGCCGCGATTTCACCGCTGAGTTTCGCCGCAAGGTCGTTGCGTCCACGGCGCTCAGGTCCGACGCCGTGATGCTCGCCGCCACGCACTCACACTCCACACCGGAGACCATCGGCCTCACGCCGTTTCGCGACGTGCGCGGCGTGCCGGAATGGATCGAGAACCATCTCAGCGAACTCGCGACTACGGTTATCGAGGCGTGGCGCAACCGCGTCCCGGCACGCGCCCGCGCCGGCGTCACGAAGGTGGACGGCATTGCCTGCTACCGCCGCATCCGTTTGCGCAATGGGAAGGAAAGCCGGCAAGGCCCGCTGCCACCGCCGGAGGACGTCGCTGTCCCGTGGCGGCTTGACGAGGACTTGAACATCCTCCACCTCGAGTGCGACAACGGCGCGCCGCTGGCCGTGCTGCTCAACTACACCGCGCATCCGGTTGTGGCGATGCTGCTGCCGCAGGTCTCCGCTGATTATCCCGGCGCGGCGACGGCAATGATTGAGCGTGAATTGCCCGGCGCCGTCTGCCTCTTCACCAACGGTTGCGCCGGCAACGTCAACACGGTCAAGGTCGCGACCAACTTTGACGACGTGCAGGCCATCGGCGCCACGCTCGGCCGCGCTGCGCTTGGCAAGCTTTGCGAATTGAAACCTCTTGCTAATCCAGCGGTTGCCCATCGTTCCACGCAGCTCACGCTCGCTCCGCGCGAATGTCCGCCGCTCGTCGAAGCCGAGAAAGCCGCTGCCAAAGATCCGTCAGCAAAAAACCGCGTGCTGTTGCGTCTCGCCAAGAAACTTGCCGAAGGCCCGCTCCACGCCGAAGTGCAGGCGATGCGGCTTGGGCCGGTAAGCTGGGTCTCGCTGCCGGGCGAGCCGTTCGTCGAGACTGGCTTCGCGCTCAAGGGCGCGGGCGCGACGTTCGTGGCGGGCTACGCGAACGGTTACCTTGGCTACCTCCCGATTCGCCGGGCGTATGACGAGGGCGGCTACGAGACGCTCGCTGGCCCGTGGAGCCGCGTCGCACCGGGCAGCGCGGAACAATTGGAAGCCGCCGGTGTCTCCTGTCTGCGCGCCGTCAACGCCAGCGGAACACGACTATGAAGACGTTATTGTTTACTGTGGTTACTCTTGCCGGCCTTGTCGCAACGGCGTCAGCCGATCTTATCGCGACCAACCTGGTCATCCGGTCGGGGACGTCCGCGACGCTGGCGTTTCCGGCGCGCGAGGCGGCGACGGCAGAGGTGGCGCTGCTGACGTTCCAGGCGCGGCTGGAATCGCGTCGCATCGGCGGCTCGACCTACGCGATGCGCCTCCAACTCAACGGTCAGCCGCTGGAGCCGGAGCACATCATCAACAAACCTCGCAAGCTCACCATGCGTGAGGGTCGCCAACTCGGCTGGTTCGCAGTCCCCGGCTGGCGCGTGCCGTATGCGCCGGATTTTGCAGCGAACGAGAAGTCCAAGTCACCCATCAGCATCGCGGACCCGGAGCCGCATCGCTGGACGTTCGACGTAACGCGGCTGCTGCGACCGTCGGGCAACCGGCTGGTCATCGCCGCGGTTTCCCAACTGCCGCTGACCAGTCCGCTGACGCTGGGACAGATCGAGCTGATCTTCAAACCGTCCGAACATGTGAGGCGCGTGAAGTGGGAGGAGGAAGATGAGCCGGTGTGGACCGGGCCGTCGCTGTTCGTGCCAGCGAAGACGTATCGCGTGAACTACCGCGTCACGCCGCGCGGCGACCGCGCGTTGCGGGTGACGGCTGGCGGAGAGTCGTTTGACATCGAGAGCGTGTTTCGTTGCGTGGACCCGAAGGCGTTTCGGGTGAAGCGCAGCGTGCGGTCGCTGGCCGAGTGCGTCGAGGTGACGGACACGATCGAGAACCTCACAGACGGCGACATCGGGCTGATGATCCATCATCGCGTGCCGCTGGCGGCGCGGAAGGTCGAGTCGCTTCATCTCTGCGGCTGGCCGAAGGCGATGAAGGAAGGTTCGCAGTATCAGGCGATGCATCCGTCGGTCTTCGCGGCGACCGAGGCCGGCGGTTTCGCGTTGCTCGCGCGCGACGACGTGTTCCGGGTGCATTGCCGGAGCGCGTTGGAGGGCGGCGTGGCGAGCATCAACGACGAACGCTTCGGCCTCGCGCCGCGCGCCCGCTACAGGATGCGCTGGAACTTCTTCCCGGTGCCGTCGCGCGACTATTGGGATTTCGTCAACGCCGCCCGGCGTGCGCTGGACGTGAACTTCACGCTCGACGGCCCGATGGGCTTCATCAGCATGCCGCGCGCGTCGGCCCCGCAAATGACCGACGCGGAACTGAAGGCTTTTGCCGACAACCGCAGCCTGCGCTACGTCAGCGCGAACATCCCCTACACCGACAAGCCGCCGCATCGTTACCTGCACGGCACGGGCTATCTCGAAGCCGGCGACTGGGCCGCGCGGTCGAAAGAGCTGCTGCAACGGCTCGCAAAGCTGCGGCCGGGGCTGATACCGGTCACTTACTTCCACGAGTTCTGCTCGACGGAGAGCGGCTCGCCGGAGAAATACCGCGACGCGCGCATCCTGCGCGGCGACGGCGCGCAGGCCAACTACCCGTATAGCTATCCGCTGCCGCTGTTTTGCCCGACGCTCGGCAACAGCTACGGCCGCGCGCTGCCGGGCTTCTTCGACTGGGCGCGGCGGGCCGTCGGCGCGCGCGGGATTTACTGGGACGAGATGGACGGCACCAGCGAGACCTTCACGTTCGACGGCCGATGGGACGGCCACACCGTCGTGATGGACCCGAAGACGCTGAAGATTCTCAGCAAGCCCGCAATGATCGCGCTGCTGAGCCAGGAGTGGCGCATCAAACAGGCGAAGGACATCCTCAAGCGCGGCCCTCTCATCGCCAATGGCCAGCCGCAGACCGAAAGCATGACGCGCGTCCATTTCCTGCGGTTCGTCGAGACCGGCGACATCAACCACCTCATCCACGCGCAGCTCTACACGCCCGTCGGCCTCGGCGACCACCTGACCGAGAAGACCGAGAAAGACATCGCCCGCCAGATCCGCGCGCATCTGCGGTTCGGCTGCCTCTACTATTATTACAGCAGCCACATCCCGACGACCTACCCGCAACTGACGAGCCGGATGTATCCGTTCACGCCCATCGAACTGCGTCACGGCGTGCTCATCGGCAAGGAACGCATCCTCACCGCGCGCAGCGGCACGTTCGGCTGGGGCGACCGTTCGAAGCACGAAGTCCACGCCTTCGATAACACCGGCCGTGAAGTGCCCGACTTCAAAGCCGAGACACGCCAGCGCGACGGCGCGACGCTGACCGAGATGCGCCTCGCCAAAGGCTGGACCGCGGCGATTATGAGGAAATGATGAGAACAACGGTCGCAATCCTGATGGTCGTGCTCGCTTCCGCGGGAGGCGAGGCGTTTGGCGGTGAACCGAAACGTTACCCGGTTCCGGCGAAGTGCTTCCAAACCGAGAGTGGCCATTGCTACACCGCCGGCATGGACTTCGGCGAGGAGGGCGACAAGGACACGGGCAACAAGTCCGGCCTGTTGCTGTTTGAGGACGGCAAACCGCTCGGCCCGACGCGAGCGATGCACAAGGATATCCGCGAGAAGGGCGGCGGGCGGTATTCGCACTGGACGCGACACGGTCTTTACATGTCCGCGTCGGACAACTCCGACCCGCGCAAGAACGGCCGCAAGTATGAAGTCGCGTCAACGAGCGCGGAGAGCGAACTCGCGGGACCGATTCAGCTTCCCTCCACGCCGAAGCGCCACGTCGAGGTCATCCGCGGCTCGCGCCACGAATACACGCTCCGGCTCGGCGGCAATCTCGATTACGAGAACAGCCACACGCGCTTCAACACGGGTTTCACGGTCGCGTTCCAGCCGAACGTCTCGCTGACCATCGCGAACACCGGCAGCCGCCCCGTTGCGTGGCCAAAGCTCGTCGCCAACGGCGTGCGCGACTGGAGCACCTACGAGAGCCTGCTGGCCGACTTCACGCGCGGCGCGACCAACGACCAGGAGCGCGCGTTGTTCATCTGGCAGACCGCGCGCGAGAACCGCTACCACTGCTTGCCGCTGTTTCCCGACAACGAGTTCCACGACCCGGTGAAGATCTTCAACTCCTACGGGTTGAACCTCTGCGACGACATGGGCAACTGCGGCTGCTCGCTGTTCAAACACGCCGGCCTTGGCAAGCCGAAATACTCGATTGACCCGAAGACGCGCAGTCTGCACGGCCACGTGATGTGCGAGGCGGTCGTGGATGACCGTCACCAGTTTCTCGACATAGACGAGAGCGCGTTCTACCTCGACCGCGAGTGCGAGCGGCCTGTCAGCGGCGACGCCTGCGCGCGTGACCACGACCTCGTGCGGCGTGAGGTGCACTTTGGGCCGGTGTTTGGCGGTTGGGGCGATAGCGAAAGCTCCGCGGCGATCTTCGGCAACGACGACGGCGCGGGGCAGAATTTCCTGCGCGGCCACGAGATGCGCTACACGCTGCGGCCCGGCGAGCGCGTGGTGTTCCGCTGGGACAACATCGGCAAATACGCCGCGCACAGCGAAAAGTGGGACCACGAGCCGCCCGTCTTTGGCAACTCGAAGTTCATCTACAAACCGCGGATCGGAGACGGTGCGACGGCAGGCACGTTCACATATACCGTGGACACGCCGTGGGCCATCTGCGGCGGGACATTGCGGGCGGAGTTCATCGGCGGCAACGCGGAGGACAAGTTCGCGCTTGACGTGCGACTCGACGGCAAGAAGGTGACGCGCGTCTGGGAAGGCGCGGCGCGCGGGCCGCTGAAGGCGAACGTGGTGATCGACGACGCGCTCCAGCCGCGGCGCGCGCCGGCGAAGTATCACTACGAGGTCGTCGCGACCGTCCCGTCCGGCGAGGCGAAGCTGAAGTCGCTGGAGATCGAGACCGACGTGATGGCCGCGCCGTTGTCGCTGCCACGGCTGCGGCGCGGTGAGAACAAGTTCGTCTATACCGACCAACAGGACGGCCCGCACGAGATCACGATCACGCAGGAGTGGCGCGAGTGCGACACGCTGAAGCCGCCGTTGCCGCCTGCGACTCCGGAGTATCCCGCAGTCGGCGCAACGATCCGCGACTCGATGGTGACGTTCAAGTGGCCTGCCACCAACGGCGCGCGCGCGTGGCACATCCAGGTCAGCCAGCGCGAGGACTTCCGCATCCCGTATCGGCCGAGCTACGACGTGGTCATCAAAGACCGGCAGTGGTGCGTGCCCTACACCGGCATGTTCGCGCCGGACACGACCTACCACTGGCGCGTGCGCGCCCGCGACAAGCGCGGCCTCTGGAGCGAGTGGAGTCCGGCATGGACGTTCCGCTGGGAAGGCCCACGCACGCCGCTCGACGTGCGCGCCCAAGCCCGCGACGGCGGCCTCGTGTTGCGCTGGAAGCCGAACCCGCGCGGCACGCGCCCCGTGGCCTACGATGTCTATGGCTCGGACGAGAAAGGTTTTTCCGTCCACAAGACCACCTACGATTCCTATACGCGCGGCAAAGTGCCGGCGAACTTCCTCGACCGCACCACCGGCACGGAGATGCCCGTCGTCTCGCCAACGCCGAGCCACGCGAACATGAACCGCTGCTACTACCGCGTCGTGGCCGTGGACGCGAACGGCACCGAGAGCATCTGCTCCGATTACGCCGAGATGCCGCATCCGCATTTCTGGAGCAAGCCGCCCGCGGTGGCGAAGGTCGGCTCGACGTTCTCGTATCAGCCCGGCGTCATCCGCTCGCTCGGCGACGCTCAGCATCGCTACGAGCCGAAAGGCAACGGTTTCTGGGAGGCCGAGGAACTTACGTTCAGCGTGCGGAACACTCCTGCGTGGCTGAAGCTTGACGCGAAGACTGGCGTGTTGAGCGGAACGCCCGACACACCCGGCAAGCATCGCGTCGAACTTGAAGTCCGCACCCAGTTCGGTGGCAAGGCGGTGCAGGAGTTTGAACTGGCGGTAAAGTAGTCATCACGCTCCGCGTGATGGTTGTTAATGAAGATTCCGTCACGCGGAGCGTGACGACTACTATGTTTCGGGCGTAACCTCCGAATTGTTCCGCATGAGGATGAACCGTTTAGCTGTCATTATGCGAGCCGGATTGCTGTTGGCATTAGCCATCTCCGCAAATGCCGCGCAACCCGACGCGGAGATGCGGCGCGCGGTGGAGGAGGACTGGACGCGGCAGGAGAAACGGTGGGGACGCGAGGCGGGCTCAGTGGAAAGCATCCGCGAGGCTGTCGCGCGCGCTACGCGCTTGCTGGAGCATCGGCAGAGGAATGGAAGCGACGCTGTAGCGGCGGTCTCTGACCGCCGAGACTCTTTGCAAGACGGACAACCGGCGGTCAGAGACCGCCGCTACAGGACCGAGGCCGTGGCGAAGCTAGCGGAGTTGCAACGTGCGACGGAGAGAGTGGATTCCCTTGATAACACAGGCCGGTTCGCGCTCTATCACCGCGCGCGTTGGTTTGCGCGGGAACTGGCGCTCGATGACCGGCGCGTCACGGGACAGCCGTTGGTGTTCATGAAGCGCAACCGGTTTGTCTGCCAGATGCTCCACGAATACATGGGCTACTTCCACGACTACGGCAACGTCGCGGGCGGCGGCGGCGTCTTTGTTCTTGAACGGCCGGGTTACTCGCTCAAGACCCGCGACCTCATCCGCGGCCGTTTGACGAACGGCAATTTCACCACGCTTGCGCTGTCCTACGACGCACGGACGGTTTTCTTCGCGTTTGCGGAGCGGTCGGAGAAGAAGCCGGAGTTCACGTCGCCGGAGCGGCGCTCGTTTCACATCTTCTCGATGTCGCGCGACCGCTCGGCGCTGCGGCAACTGACGCGCGGGGTCGAGGATGATTTCGATCCCTGCCCGCTGCCGGACGGCGGCATGGCGTTCATGTCGTCGCGGTGCGGCGGTTTTGCCCGTTGCAACAACGCCTGGGAACCGTGTGCGACTTACACGCTGCATCGCATGGACGCCGCCGGCGGCCACATCCGCACGCTGTCGTTCCACGAAACCGACGAGTGGCATCCGTTCGTCATGAACGACGGGCGGCTGGTGTTCATCCGGTGGGACTACGTGGACCGCTCGGCGGCGAACTTCCACGGGCTGTGGACCAGCCGCGCGGACGGCACGGGTGTGGCCGGGTTGTTCGGGAACTATACGATGCGCATCAACGCCTGCTACCAGCCGCGGCCCATCCCAGGCTCGGACAAACTGCTGTTCCTAGCGGGAGCGCACCACGCGGACGTGGGCGGCTCGCTGGTGATGCTCGACCCGAAGCGCGCGCGGCTCGACGCGAAGACCGGCGAAGACGATCTCGACGCGACGCGCGTGCTGACGCCGGAGATTTGTTTCCCGGAATCGGCGGGCTGGCCGAAAAGCTACTTCCACAGCCCGTGGCCGCTGTCGGAGGATGCGTTCTTGGTGTCGTTCAGCTTCGATCCGCTGCCGGGTATGAGTTCCGGCGAGAAGAAGGACACGCGCACCGGGCTGTATTACTTCGACCGCTTCGGCAATCTCGAACTGCTCTATCGCGACGCGGGCATCTCCTCGATGTATCCGATCCCGCTGGCCCCGCGCGCCCGCCCGCCGGTCGTCGGCTCCAACCTCGCGCCCGACCTCGGCGGCGAGGGCGAGTTTCTCCTGAGCGACGTGGGGCGCAGCTTGATGCCGCTGCCGACGGATAGGCCCATCCGCGAACTTCGCGTGTTCCAGTTGCTCACCAAGACCGGCACGCACACCGCGAACGTTCCGCGCATCGGCCACGCGAACGCCGAAAACGCCCGCGTGCTGCTCGGCACGGTGCCGGTGGAGACGGATGGTTCGGCCTACTTCCGCGCGCCGGCGGGCAAACCGCTTTATTTCCAGGCTGTGGATGCCACAGGCCGCGCGGTGCAGAGCATGCGCAGCGAAGTTTATCTGCAACCGGGCGAGCGCCGCGCCTGCGTCGGCTGCCACGAAGCGCCCGGCACCGCCGCTGCGAACCGCCCCACGCTCGCGATGCGGCGCGCGCCGTCGCGTTTGCAGCCCGGCCCCGACGGCACGCGACCGATGAGCTATCCGTTGCTGGTGCAACCGGTGCTGGACCGCCACTGCGTGCGCTGTCACGACGGCCAGCCGGCGACCGGCAAGAGCAAGCTGGCGTTGACCGGCGAGATGGCGGGAAATTTCACGCGCTCGTATCAGAACTTGAAGCCGCACCTGCGTTGGTATGAATGGGGCGGCGCGAGCATCAGCCAGATTGCGACGCAACCCGGCCGCATCGGCGCCGACGCGAGCCCGCTGACGGCGATCCTCGACGACGCGACGCATCGCTCGCAAGTCCAGTGGACCGACGCCGACCGTCGCAGTCTCTATCTCTGGCTTGACGCGAACGTGCCGTTCTACGGCACCTACGACCACGCCGAGCAACTGGCCCAGCGCGAAGGCCGCTCTGTGTTTGTGCCGCGTTCCAGGTGATTTGAATTGTGAGTTTACTATCCACCGACGGGCAGGCAAAAAAGAGCTAATCATGAACACCAAACTGCTGACAGTTCTGGCCGTCTTGCTCCTCGCACGTAGCGCAACTCTGGCGCTGGAGACGGAGACGTTGTTTGACGGAACCAACCCCCGCGACTGGAGCACCGCGCGCGACGACGAACGGCTGAAGCGGGAATTTTCGCTGAGCGAGTTGGTGGCCATGAAAGATCCGGCCGCATTGCGTTGGCGGTTCGTCTCGCGCGGCATCGGCTACAACGACCTCTTTCTCATGAAGCCGATCGAGCGACGTTTCGACGCCGTCCGCGTGCGAGTCAAGAACGAGGGTGAACCGTTCGAACTTGCTGTGAAGGTGCGAGACGCTGGTGGCGCGGAATGGACAGCAAGCCGAATCCCGCTGGCGCGCGGCGGCGATTGGCGATGGATCGAATTCCCGCGCGCACAGTGGCATGCGGCCTCCTGGTCGCGGGATGCAGACGGCAAGCTGGATTTTCCGCTGGCGTATTTCGCACTCATCGCTTTCGGAGTGCGGCCGGGGATTGAGTATCAACTGAAAGTCCAGTGCATCGAGATTGTCCGTCCCGACCGGCCGGTCGCGACGATTCATGAATTCGATCTGCCGGCCAGACTTCCCGCGGACCGGAGTTTCGTTGCGCGGCTGGGATTCAGTCTCGATAAGCCGTGTCAGGAAGAAGACGCGGCGCTGACGTTCCGGCGCGGAGGAGTGGTCAAGCTGCGTCTGCCGCTGGCACTGACAACGCCGCTCTCCAGAATCACGCCCGGTCAGCAAGTGCAGTTCGACCGGCTGGAGTTGAGTGTGCCCGAATACGCTTTCGGCGGGAAGATGTCGGTGGCGTTGCAGTTGGGCGAGGCGCGTGTCCAACGGGATGGAAAGCGAGCGGACGAGGAGTTGGGCGCCGTGACGATTCAGCAACGGAAAACCGCCCAAACCATCGCGCGGGTCAAGCCCCACAACGGCGCGCCGACATTGTTCATCAACGGCGCGCCGCACAGCGGCATGGTGTGGGCCACGTATCGTCCAACCCCCGAGGTGTTCGGCGATTTCACCCGGGCCGGCCTCGATCTCTTCACGTTCTGCGGCACGCCCACCGAAGCCGGTTACGGACTGTCAAAAACCGCCTGGGTGGCTCCCGGGCAGTTCGATTATTCCGAGTTTGATCAGCGCGTGATGATGCTCCTGCAAGCCAACCCGCGCGCTTACTTTTTCCCGCGCCTCTACCTGCACGCGCCGAAGTGGTGGAGCGAGAAACATCCCGACGACATCGTGCGGATGGATCCCGGCGACGGCAAACCGGTGCCGTTCCTCCACGCCGGCGGCAAGCCTGCGCCGAGTTGGGCGTCGGAGATATGGCGGCGCGACACGGTGGCGGCGCTGAAACGGTTGATCGCGCACATTGAAACGTCGCCCTATGCGGATCGCGTCATCGGCTACCATCTTGCCTCCGGCACGACGGAAGAATGGATGATGTGGGGCGGCAACGAGAACCAATGGGTGGACTACTCGCTGGCGAACGTCGCGCGGTTCCGCCGCTGGCTGAAGGCGAAATATGGCACTGACCAACGCCTCCGCGCCGCTTGGGCCGATCCGGTCGTGACGCTCGCCACAGCGGCGATTCCGACCAAAGCCCAGCGGCAGAAAACCGAATCCGGCTCACTGCGCGATCCAGCGAAGGAGCAAGCCGTTGTTGATTACTACCTCTACAACGCCGATCTCGTGGCCGACACGATCTGCTATTTTACGAAAGCGGTGAAGGAGACCACCAGCCGCCGAAAAATCGCTGGCGTCTTTTACGGCTACCTGCTCCAGCTTTGTGGCGAGCAACGCCAGCAGAACGCCGGACATCTCGCGCTGGCAAAAGTCCTCGCCTCGCCGGACGTGGATTTTCTAACCAGCCCGACCAGCTATGCGTTTCGCCAACTCGGCGGCGAGGGCACCAGCCACTTCATGTCCCTGCTTGGCAGCGTTCGGATTCATGGGAAGCTGTGGTTTGACGAGAACGACATCCGCACGTCGCTGTCTGGCGGGCGCGTGGGCGAATGGGGCCGGCCAACGGACGTGGCGGGCGACATCCTGCAGCAAGACAAGGAACTGGCCAACTGCATTGTCAACGGCACGGCGCAGTGGTGGTTCGACGTTGGCGGCAATAAATACAACCATCCCGCCCTGATGGGCCGGATCGGCGAGCTTGCCGGCAAGGCCCGCGAGGCGCTCGCGCTGGACCGCACGCCCGCCGACGAAGCGGCGTTCGTCGTGGACGAGAAGAGCCTCTGTTACCTGCGCGTTGCCGATCCGCTGGGGAGTTCGCTTCTGCTGAGACAACTACCCGCCTTGCATCGCATCGGCGCGCCAGTCGGCCATTACTTGGTGACCGATCTCGCCCGCATCAGCGACCGGAAGCTTTACATCTTTCCGACGAGCTTCGCGCCCACGGCTGCCGACTGCAAAGCGATTGATGCCCTCAAGCGCGACCACCATGTGCTGCTGTTCCTCGGCGCGCCGGGAGTCTATCGCGACGGGAAACTCGACGAAACCGGCATGGCGGAGCTGACGGGAATCAAACTGCGATTGTCACGCGAGCCGTCGGCGCTGCGCGTCACGTTGAAGCCTGGGCATCCACTCACCGCCGGTCTGGACGGTGTCGTTTACGGTAGTGATCAGAAGACGTTTCCTGTTTGTTACGCGGACGATCTTGACGCGAAAGTGGTCGGGACGTTGCCCGACGGCCAGCCGGGCCTTGTGATGAAGGAGCACGGCGACTGGACGGCGGTGTATTCGTCGGCACCGCTGCTGCCGGCTGAACTGCTGCGCCGGATGGCGAGGCTCGCGGGCGTGCATCTCTATGTTGGCAGCGAGGACGTCGTCTGGGCTTCGCGCCAACTGCTGGCGGTCAGCGTCAAGGAAGCCGGCGCGCGAAACATCACGTTGCCCCGCAAGGCCAACGTGCGCGACCTTTATCGCGGCACGAAGATCGGTGACGGCGTTGTTTCTTTCGATGTGAACTTTGAAGACCGCGCTACGCGGGTGTTTGTCGTTGAGTAGGATCTGCGCGAGATAGGCCTTAATGAAAACATCACGATTCATCTCTGTAACGCTGGCTTTGCTGGCTCTTAACATGGCGCACGCCGCAGGGCCGATCAGCGAACTGACGGCGACCGCGCGCGACGGGCAGGTGTTCTTGACTTGGAAGGAGGCGGCGACGCCGGAGGGCGCGACGTTCAACGTGTATCTCGCGAGCAGTCCCATCAGCGACGTGGCGAAGGCGACGCGCGTGGGGCATCACATCGAGCGGCACAGCGCGCGGGATTGGTGGGAAGACCCGGCCTCGTTCAAGAAAGGCGTGAAGGCCAGCGCGCCGGTCGGGTTCCGCATCGGCAACGGCGGCGAACGGCTGGACCCGGCGGGCGGGTTGTTTGTGCATACGGTCAGGAAGGGCACGCACGGCGGGTTGTTCTTCGCGGTGACGTGCAACGATCCGGCTGGCAAGGAGGACACGCAGGTCGTCGCTGGCGAGAACTCGCTACGCGACGGCGTCGTGGTCGAGGCGGCGGCCATCCAGCCCATCTGGCAGGGGAAAGGCGCGCCGACCGCGCCGGGCGCGGGCAAGGGCAAGCCGCTCTGGTTGAACCTACACGCGAAGGGTGGCGTGGTGGGTGGCATGGAGTATCTGGTGTTCGGCGACGAGACGATGGGCTGGCGCGAGGGATTGCCGTTCAAGTTCAGTGTGCGGATCGAGCGCAACGAGATCGTGGTGCGGCCAACCGACCGCGTCTGGATCAACCGGTCGCACAACGAGGCGGGCGACGGCGGCACACCGGCCATCTGGACGTTCTGGTTCGGCTACAACTCGAACATCTTCGACCGCAAGCTCATGGCCGAGGGCGTGCCGGTCAACTACACAGAGCGGCGCAACCTGTGGATTCTCGATTGGGTGCGGCGGCATCATCAGCCCGACGCGAGCCGGTGGTATTGTTCCGGCAGTTCGATGGGCGGTTGCGGCACGGTTTCGTTCGGCTGGCGGCATCCGGAACTGTTCGCCGCGTGCCACGCTCACGTGCCAATCGTCAGCTACACCTATCTTGGCGGCAAAGGTAGCGCCACACGGCTGGAACCGTCGTGCTGGACCGGCGCCATCCCGCCGGAACTGAAAACGAGCGATGGTGTGCCGCTGCTGGAGCGCATGAACGGCGCGAAGTTTGCCGCGGAGGCGAAAGGCAATCCGCCGTTTCTGTTCATGATTCACGGACGGCAGGACGCTTCGATCCCGTGGCAAAACAATCCGCCGTTTTACCGCGCGCTGGCGAAGGCGCGGCAGCCGTTCGCGGTTTATTGGGACAACGGCATTCACTCGACGAGCGGCAAGGACGCGCCGTCGGACGTGAAGGGGTGGCTGGAACGTTTCCGTCGCTTCAGGCTCGACGAGAGTGTGCCGGTGTTCACCAACACGTCCTCCGACCGCAATCCCGGCAACGGCGACCCCGCGGATGGCGACATTATCGGCTGGATCAACCGCGGCATGGACTGGCGCGACATCGAGGACACGCCCGACCGCTACGCGATCACGGTGATGGCGGATTTTCCGGGCGTCGAATATCCTGTGCGCACCGACATGACCTTGCGCCGCCTGCAACGCTTCAAGGTCAAGTTTGGCGAAAAGCTCAGCGTCCGCATCGGCGACACCGCGCCAGCAAGCATCAAGGCTGATGCGCTAGGTTTGCTGACCATCCCCAGCGTGAGCATCCCATCACGGAATGGCGTCCGCGTCGTCGTTCAGCGCGGTTTTTAGCTTGTCCGGGCCGATGCCCGGCGTAGGCTGCGGCCAACCTGCCTATGAAGATGACGCCAATAGACAACCTGCGGACGTTGCTCGACGGCGGCTCGCCGGAGTGGATTCCGTTCACCGTGGATGTCGGCGCGTTCCCCGGACTGACGGAGCCGGTGATGCGGAAGTTTCGCGAAGCGACGGGCGCGAGTGATCCCGACGAATACTTTCACACCGACAACCGGCTGTTCTCGCTGACGGGCCGTTTCGGCGGTGACGACCCGCGCGCGTTGCACGAGCACATCGAGCCGGGCACGACGTTTGATGAATGGGGCATCGGCCACTGGGCGGGCGGCACGGAAGGATCGCTCGACAAGGCGTTCCCGCCGCTGGCGCGCGCCGAGTCGGTGCGAGAGATCGAAGCGCATCCGTCACCGTTGATCGAGACGGGCGTGGACACTTCGGCGGTTGCGAAGTTTCATGCGGCAGGTTATCCGGTCTTCGGCTATGCGGGCAGCATCTACGAATGGTCGTGGTGGCTGCGCGGCATGGAGTCGTTCATGATGGACCTCGTCAGCGAGCCGGCGATGGCCGAGGCGGTTGTCCGCAAGGTTGAGGCGCACACGACGCGGCTGGCGCTGGCGAGTGCGCAGGCGGGCGTGGATGTGTTGTGTTTCTACGACGACGCCGGGATGCAGAGCGGCATGCAGATCGCGCCGGGGCTGTGGCAACGGTTCATCAAGCCGGCTTGGCGGCGTGTGATCGAGACGGTGCGGCGGCAGCATCCGCAGGCGCGGTTCTTCTTCCACTGCTGCGGCAAGATTGACGCCATTGTGGGCGACATCGTCGAGGCGGGTTTTGACGTGCTGCACCCGCTCCAGCCTGAGTGCATGGATTTCGAGAGCGCCTATCGGCGCTATGGCCGCGACATCGCGCTGGCGGCGACGATCTCGGCGCAGCGGATCTTCCCGTTCGGCTCGCCCGACGACGTGCGGCGCGAGGTGCGGCGGCTTGCGGCGATCGCGGCGGATCGACGGTGTTTCCTGATGCCGTCCAATCGCATTCAGCCGGAGACACCGTGGCCAAACATCGTGGCATTCGCCGAGGCGTGCCGGGAATTGCGAGGGACATGAGCGATGAAGATGAAACATAAGCAATCGCGGCGGCAGTTCCTCCAAACGATGGCGGGCTGCGCCGGATGTCTGTCGGGACTGCGGTGGATTGGCGCGGAACCGGCCGGCGGACTTGTTGAGTTGAAGCGCGACGCGGCTACCGGGACTTTCGTTTTCGACACGGGCCAAATCAGCGGAGCCATTCAGCCTGAAGGCGCGTATCACGGCATCACGCAGCTTACCGACAAACGCACCGGGCGGGTGCTGACCGATCCGCGTTATTCCGCGCTCAACCTTTACCGGCTCTTCTCGGTCAATTTCGGCATGGGCACACCGCGGACGCTGCCGCGCACTGTGAAGGCCACGGCCACCGCCGTCGAAATCCGCTGGCCGGCGAGTGAGGAGCACCAGGGCGAAATCACCGCGCGCTACGAAGTGCGCCAGCCGAACCAGATTGACCTGATGGTCACGCTCCGCTGCCGCGGCACTTACGCGGGCTACGAGGTGCTGTTGCCGAGCTACTTCGACAAGACGCTGGTGCCGCACGTGTATCTCAAGCACCGCGCCAAAGGCAAAGGGCCAGCGGAGGCCGACATGGTGGCGCCGACGGTGAACGATGTGTTTCGCGGCGGCGTGCTGATGTTCCCGCGCGACGCGCACATGGCGCGGCATTGCGTAGATGGCCGCTGGGACCGCAGCGAATACAAGATGTCAACCGCGCCGTTCTTCCCGATGCGGCACTACGCGCATCCGCTGGCGTTTCTCGCCGACCCGCAGAAGCAGATGGCCGTCGTGCTGATGTCTCAGACGCGGGCGTGCGCGGGCGTGAGTTGTCGTTACCATGCCGAGAAGGACGAGGACCGGATGACGACGTATAGTGCCATTGACTTGTCGCTCTTCGGCGACGACCTCGTGCCGGGCGACGAGCGAACGGTGCGCGTGCGGTTGGCGGTGACGCCGTTGGACGAGGCGATGTCCCAGCCGCTGGCGCTCTATCAGGCGTTCGTCGCGGAGACAGAGAAACCATGAACACAAATCAAACGACCCGCCGCGAGTTCATCAAGACGTCCGCCGCCGTGGGTGCGGCATTTCCGGCCATCCTCTCCGCCGCGCCGAACACCAACACGCTTCGCATCGGCCTGATCGGTTGCGGCGGACGCGGCACGGGTGCGGCGATGCAGGCGCTGACCGCCGACAGCAATGTCGAGCTGGCCGCAATGGGCGATCTCTTCGAGGGGCCGTTGAAGAAAAGCCTGGAGTTGCTCCGACAGAAACAAGCGGACAAGGTGAAGGTCGCGCCGGAGAAGTGTTTCATCGGATTCGATGCTTACGAGAGAGTTATCGCCAACTCGGACGTGGTGCTGCTAGCAACACCGCCGGGGTTTCGCCCGCAGCATCTCAAAGCCGCCGTGGACGCGGGCCGGCACGCGTTCGTCGAGATCACGCTCGGCGTGGACGCGCCGGGCGTGCGTCTGGCAATGGAGGCGGCCGAACTCGCCGGCAAGAAAGGCCTCGGCATCCTGTCCGGTTTCTGCTGGCGCTACAGTTCGGCGCATCGGGCAGTGGCTGAGCAAATCCGCAAAGGCGCAATTGGCCCGATCCGCGCCATCTACGCGACGTATTATCGCGGCGATCTCTCCGTCAAGTTCCACGGCGAGCGCGAGCCGGGAATGACCGACCTGCAATGGCAGATTCGCAACTGGTATAACTACTCGTGGCTCTCCGGCGACGTGACGATCCTGCTTTCGGGCGGCCATAGCGTGGACAAGATGTCGTGGTGGCTGGACGATGTGATGCCGGCGAAGGCGGTCGCCATCGGCAGCCGCGTTTATGAGAACGAAGGCAACATCTTCGACAACTGCTTCGTCGTCTATGAATACGCCAACGGCCTCCGCGGTTTCCTCGGCTGCCGTTCGCAGCCCCGCTGCCACAACGAGAACGCCGACTACATCGTTGGCACGCGCGGCAGTTGCACCATCGGCCGTCGCGCCGCGCCGTTTATCACAGGCGGGAACGAATGGCGCTACGAGGGCACGAAGAACGACATGTATCAGACCGAGCACGACGAATTCTTCGCGTCCATCCGTGCCGGCAAGCCGATCAATGACGGCCCGCGCATGGCGCGCACGACGCTCATGGGCATCATGGGCCGCATGGCCGCCTACACCGGGCAGGAGATCACATGGGAGATGGCGTTGAACTCGAAGGAGAAGCTGGTGCCTGACCGGCTGGACTGGAACACGAAACTGGAATTGCCGCCACTCGCCAAACCGGGAAGGACGAGGTTTCTATGATCCTAAAGTCTCTTATCGTGATTGCAGCCAGCGTGTTGCTGCTGTCACATCCGTCCAGCGCGGCAGAGACAAATCGCTTCGTTCGGATCGGCCATTACCAGTGTGAGTGCCGGCAGGGCGATTTCGAGGCCAACCTCGCGACCGTGAGGAAGGGCCTCGCGCAAGCCGTGGACGCGAAGCTGGACATTGTCTCGTTCCCCGAATGTTTCCTCACCGGCTACTATGCGAAGAAGGACGACGCGCGCGCCCACTGTTTCACGACGGACTCGCCGGAGATGAAGCGTGTGCTCGACCTCACCGCCGGTTGCGACACGGTCCTGCTGGTCGGCTTCTGCGAACTGCGCGGTGACAAGCTCTACAACACGGTCGGCGTCATCGAGCGCGGCAAACTGCTCGGCCGCTACAGCAAATCGCTGCCCTACGAAGGCTACTTCGAGCCGGGCCGCGAGTTCACCGTGTTCGAGAAGAAGGGGCTGAAGTTCGGCATCGTCATCTGCTCCGACGGCGGCTACATAGAGCCGGCGCGCATCCTCGCGTTGAAGGGCGCGCGGTTCATCTTCGCGCCGCACTTCAACTTTGTGGCCGACCCGTTGCAGCACAACATGACCGTGCGCAGCGACCACATCGCGCGGGCGATCGAGAACGGCGTGTATTTCCTGCGAGCCAACAACGTCGTGCCCGGCACGAAGCTGGAGGGTCTGCACGACCAGGGCCACGGCTACGGCGACAGTTACCTGCTCGACCCCCACGGCCAGATCGTGGCCGGCGCCGGGCTGTATCACGAGCATTTGATGGTCTATCAGTTGGATCTCACGCAGCAATACCGCGCCGCGTGGATCAAGCGGAGCGTCAAGTCCGGCACCGAACTGATGGAGCAACTGCGCGAGGCGCTGGAACTGCATCGAACGCTGTCCAAGAAAGAGTGAGCATGGCTTCCCTCAAGCGGTTCGTCGTCGCAGCCCTCCTCGCGAGCATCGCAGCCGCGTCGCGCTTGTCAGCAGCGGACGCGATCGAGTGGAACTTCGACAGTCCCACGGAAGTCATCAGCACGGTCAACATCGAGTATGGCCGCGTCGCCAACGGCGTGCTCGCCGGCTCCACCGCATGGGACCCGCACTTCTCGCTGCGTGTGCCGAAGGAAGGCTTCGACGCGCGGCAACTCACATGGCTGACGGTGCGGATGTATTCGTCGGCCGACGCCGATTTACTGGATGTTTACTATGGCAGTCCCGACGGGCGCTGGTGCCTCGGCGGCAAGCTGCGGGTCCGCAAAGGCTGGGCGACGTATCGGCTAGATCTGAGCAAGAACCCCTGGCGCGAGACCACCGCGGGCGACGCATCGAAGCAGTGGGGCGGACCAAGCAAGCGCGTGAACGCGTTCCGCCTCGATCCCGGCAATCAGGCGGAACGCTGGATCATGATGGACAGCGTGCGCATCGAGCCGGCGCAGCCGGGCTTTGTCGAAGGCGTCACCGTCGAGCCGCAGGGAACGGCGAAACTCAAGAAACTGCGTGCGCCGAAGACGATTGAAGCAGGTGGCACGTTGAGCGTGTCAGCAGAGTTCGAAACATCGTTGCCGGAAGGATTGACGAAAGGCACGGCGTTCGTGCGGCTGCGCCACGGAGCGGCGGTGATGAAGCTCGTCGAGCAGCCCGTTACGTTCAACAACAAGACGCTGACCGTCGCGGCAGAGTTCCCTGTGTCGCGCTTCTGGAACCCCGGCAAGCTGACGGTCGAAGCCGGATGCTACGAACTCGACAGCGTGCCGGCGTTGGCCGAGGTCGCGTTCACCAGCAAGCGCGTCGGCACTGTGAGACCGCCTGTCTGCGAGCTGCGCCCCATCGGCGGCGACGCGGCGATCTTCGTCAACGGCAAACCGATGCCGGGCTTCATGTATCTCGCCGCCGGTGGATTGCATCCCGATTATCATCGCGAGGCGGCGCAGGCCGGCGTGCATCTCTATAGCGACTGGTTCGGCACGTCACGCCACGGCGACATGGGCCACGTCGCACCGGACACCTATGATTACGGCGAGTATGACCGTTACTTCGGCGCGATCCTCGACCTCGACCCGCAGGCGTATTTCCTGCCGCACATTGGTATGACCGGCCCACTTTGGTGGCAGAAGGCGCATCCGGAGGAGATGAGCCTGCGCGAGGACGGCAAGCGCGAGCCGACGTCGTTCGCGTCGGAACTCTGGAAGCGCGAGATGGGCGACGACCTGCGAAGGCTGCTCGCGCACCTGCGCCGCGCGCCCTACGCCGACCGCATCCTCGGCTACATCATCTACAGCGGCTACACGGCGGAATGGCAGATGTGGGGCACTTGGCAGCCGTCGCGCGACGATTACAGCCAGCCCGCGCTCCGGGCGTTCCGCGCGTTCCTCGCGAATCGCTACGGCAGCGACGCGAAGCTGCGCGCCGCGTGGGCCGACGCGAACGTGACGCTGGCGACGGCGGAGATGCCGCGCTGGGCGAAACGCCGACCGCCGGGGCCGCAGGTGTTGCGCGACTCGAAGACCGAGCGGCAGGCGATGGACTTCTACGAGTTCAGCAGCAACATGACCGCCGACGCGATCCTGCATTTCGCCCGCATCGCTCGCGAGGCCACCGCGGGCAAGGCGCTCGTCGGCACTTACTACGCCTACCTCTCCGCGCACGGCATCAACCAACAGGACTCCGGCCATCTCGCCGCGCGGCGCGTGTTCGACTCGCCCGACATTGATTTCCTGATGAGCCCGCCGAACTACTGGTATCGCAAGCTCGGCGAGGCAGCGACGTTCATGTCGGCCACCGACTCGCTGCGGATGCGCGGCAAACTCTGGCTCGACGAGTCCGACCATCGCACGCACCTGACCGAGCCGGGCGCGGGCTACGGCCGGGCTGCGACGCTGGAGGAAACGCTCGGCGTGTTCTGGCGCGAGTTCGCCGAGGTGCTCACCAAGCGCGCCGCCGTGAGCTGGTTCGACATGCACGGCGGTTGGTTCTCGCATCCGCAAATTCTCGCCGACATGGGCCGCGCGGCCGCCATCGCGAAGATGAGCCTACCGCGCCGCAAGCCGTTCGCGCCGGAGATTGGCGTTTTCGTGGACCCCGAGAGTTTCTACTGGATGCGCTCGACGACGGCCAACTCCGCGCTCGTGCTGAACCAGATCGCCACGATGCCGCAGTCCGGCGCGCCGTGGGACTTCTGTCTGCTCTCCGACATCGGCGACGCCCGGCTGCCGGACTACAAACTCTACGTCTTCCTCAACGCCTTCCGCGTGGACGCCGCGCGGCGCGAAGCCATCGTCCGCAAACTCAAGCGCAACAACGCGACCGCGCTCTTCGTCTATGCGCCCGGCTGGTTCGACGCCGACGGCTCGTCGCTCGACAACATGCGCGCGCTCACCGGCATCCGCATCGCCAAGGACGATGCTGAAGGCACTCCGCAGATCACGCTCGACGGAGACACCGTGGTCGGCGCGAAGAATCTGAAAGTCTCGCCGCTGTTCTACGCCGCCGACCCCGGCGCACAAGTCCTCGGCCGGCTCATCGGCAGCGCGCGGCCAGGACTCGTGACGAAGAAGATGGACGGCTGGACGAGCATTTACTCCGCCGCGATGACGCTGCCGCCCTCGCTCATGCGCCGCATCGCCCGCGACGCGGGCGTTCACATCTGGCTGGAGACCGACGACGCGCTCTACACCGACAACCAATTCGTCGGCATCCACGCCGCCACCGACGGCCCCAAGCGCCTCCTCCTGCCCTCGCGCTGCGCGGTGTCAAACGCGATGACGGGCAAAGATGTGCCAATGTATGACCGGACGGTCACGCTTCCGATGAAACGTGCCGAAACGATCTTTTTGAGCCTGAGTCCGAAACGTTGAGCATGCCTCTCGATGTAAGTGAGACTTAGCGACCAGGCAACGCCGTCCTATTGGCGCGTCACCGCTCCCTGCCGCCTCACTTCACCTGTGGCGACTCGCCTGCTTTTACGCGCTTCCAAAACTCCGACGCTGGTAGGCCATTGATTGTCACCAGTGTCTTGATCGAACGAAGCACCTCTGAATCCCGTTCGCGGACGAAATCACAACGGAGGAGTTGGAGCCGGGATCCCTTGAGTGGAGACAAGTCTGTTACGTGTGTCTTGTCACAGTAGATCATCTCGAGAGGGGCCTTTTTAATGGGCGACAACTCCGTTACATCTGTGTTTTCCAGATTCAGCTCTGTAAGCGGCATTCCCTGTAGTGGCGCCAGGTCTGTCACGCGCGTGCCTGAAATATTGAGCTTTTCAAGTCGCATGCCACTCAACGGCGTAAGGTCGGTTACCCTTGTGAAGAAGGCGGAGAGACGTTTAAGTGGTAATCCTTTAAGCGCAGATATATCGCTCACCTCAGTATAAGGAAATCCCAACTCTGTCAGTTTCAGACCGGCAACGGGTGAAACGTCTTTCAAATGCGAACGATTCTCTCCCCAATTCGCGTCACAGATAAGGGTTCTTAGTTCTTTGAGCGCAGAGACCGCAGTGATGTCGTTCACATTCTTAACTGAGAACTTCAGATGAGTAACTTTGCCTGCTGCGATTTCTTCTTCCACTTTGCCATCCCAATCGGGATTCAAGTTCTTCATCTTCGCCACGAACTGCTCGATCTGCTTCTTCGCAGACAGTCCACTCGGCGCTGACGTTGGCATCGTCAGTTGCGGCGGCGTTGCTCCGGTTGGTCGGGACGCTGAGGTCCCTCCCACATTCGCAGCAGCGGTTGCAGTCGCTGCAACCGGCCCTACGCGCATCCAGAACGTCCCAACGGGCAGGTCGTTGATTTTCGCCAGCGTGCGGATGCCACGCAGCACGGCGGCGTCGCGTTCGGCGACGAAATCGCATTTGATTTCGCGCAACGGCGTCGCTTTCACCGGCGAAAGGTCAGCGACCTTGGTGTTATTGCACCAGAGCACTGTCAGCGGCATCCCCTCCAGCGGGCCGAGTTCGCTGACAACGGTGTCGTTGAAGCTGAGCACTTGTAGCTTCATTCCGGCCAATGGCGAGAGGTCAGTCACCTGCGTGCCGCCCAAGCTGAGAGTCGTCAGCGGCATTCCTTTGAGCGGCGACAGATCAGTGATCGGGTTGTTGTGGCACCAGAGCCACGTCAGTTGCATACCTGCGAGTGGCGCGAGGTTTTCGAGCGAACCTTTCTGGTTGAGCATGGGTGGCGTGATATTGAGCGTCCGCAGCCACCGTAACGCCTTCACAGGCGAGATGTCGGTGACGCCAACGGTCGAGAAGGAGAGCGTCGTCACCGCGCCAGATTCGATCTTGTGCGTCTCCTTGCCGTCGAAGGCGGGGTTGAGTTCTTTCAACTTCGCGATGACCGCTTGCACTTGCTGCTCTGGCGGCATGGCAGAGACGGATTTCACGAAGGCTTCGTCGGCGGGTTGTGGGGCGGAAGGTTGCGCGGCGGGCGTTGCAGGCGCGGGCACCGGCGATGACGCGGGTTGCGAAGTGGCTTGGGCCACTTGTGCGACTGATTTCGCTGGGAGCGCCGGCGTCTCGCCCGCCGGAGGCTGCATAGAGGTCGGTGCGTCGGTCGGAACGATTGCTGACTTCTGGAATGTGGGAGCGGCCTCAGCGCCGCGATCTTCAGAGTGGGACAGGCGTCCCGCCTGTCCGTTGATGGATGATTGGGCAGGCGAGACGCCTGCCCCACTTTGTTGCCCCGCTTCGCTCGCTGGCTTGGGCTGTTCCTGTGGCGACGCGGCCGCCGCAGACAAGAGTGTCTGCGTTACGGGCGCGCTTCGCACCTTCGCGGCTTCGCTATTTGATTGTTGTTGTTCACTCTGTTCCCACGGTGCCCACACGAGCGCGCCGGCCAGTAGGATGACGGCTGTAGTTCCCATAATCGTGTAAAGGATTGCCGGCGAAGTTCGCCGGGGCTTGTTAACGGTATTTCCGGCCGCCGAAGTTGGGGCTGGCATGGCGGGCGAGACGCCCGCCTCTACAACGCCGGATGTGATCTTCTCGTATGCGCGGCGGAGTTCTTTGATCAACTGCGCGTAGCTCGATTGACGCTCCGCGCGGTTCTTCGCCAGCATCTTGTCGAGCATCAACGCCGCCGGGACAGGACAACTCGGCAGCACCTTCAGGATCGCGGGAGGCGGCTCGGTGAGGTGCTTGGCCATCACGGTCGGGCCGTTGCCTTCGTATGGGTAACGACCGCTGAGCATTTGGTAGAGCGTGCAACCGAGGTTATAGATGTCGCTCCGAAAATCGATGTCTTTGTCGCCGCGCGCTTGTTCGGGACTCATGTAATAGGCAGTGCCAACGACCGTGCCACCTTGGGTCAGGCTCTGGCCCGCGTCGCCGACGCTCTTGGCCAGACCGAGGTCGCCGAGTTTCACCGCGCCTTTTTTGGAGAGAAAAATGTTTGATGGCTTGATGTCGCGGTGGATGATGTGTGCTTCCTGCCATGTGTGGTCGAGGGCTTCGGCGAGATAGACACTGATGGCAAGGGCCTCATCGGGTTCAAGCCGGCCTTCGTCGCGGAGGCGGTTGTGAAGCGTCTGGCCCTCGACGTATTCCATCGCGAAGTAGTGGAAGGTTTCCCCGTCGAAGTCCTGAGTGCCGGCGGCGTAAACGTGGACAATGTTGGGATGGTTGAGCGCGGCGGCGGCTTGCGCCTCGTGCTTGAACCGCTCGATGAACGCGGCATCCTCAGCAAGGTGGGCTGGCAGGACTTTGAGTGCGACAAAGCGGTTGAGGGAGACCTGTCGAGCGCGATAGACGACGCCCATCGCCCCGCGGCCGATCTCGGCCTCGATGTCGTAGTCGCCGATCCTTGCCCCGATCAGCTTCCGCATTATAACCTCCTGATTGTCATGCCCGGCTCCGCGCGCCAGTGGCTCGATAATGTTGTGTCCTCAGTGACGCGCTGACTGTAGCGCCGGGCGCGGCGGTTGAGAAGCATTCTCTGCCGGCGTTTCGTGATTGTTCCCGCAACGGGCACAGCGTAGCCTGCGGCAGATTGTCTTATGAAGCCACGCGTTCTTGTCGCCATCCTGCTTATCACCTCGTTTACGTTCGCCGCCGAAACAGAAGTGCTCTTGAAGAATCCCGCGTTCACTGAAGGCGTCAGCGCCAACGGTGTGCCGCTCGGCTGGTCGCTCTACGGCGGACGCGGCGTCAACCAGCGCGTCGCCGTCGTGGATGACGGCTACGGCGGCAAGGCGGTGCTTATCGAGGACGGTGACCGGGAAGCCGAGGTCGGGATCACGCAGGTCGTGCCGGTGAAACCGAACGTCGGTTACGAGGTGCGAGTGCGGGTCCGCGCGGTAAAAGGTGCGTCAGATGGATATGCGGTTGTGCAACTTCGTTTTCTGCCATCGCAAACAATTGCGCAGACTCATCTCGTAGCTCAGAATCCGGACGAATATAACGAGATCGCTGTGCGCGGCATGGCGCCGCCGGACACGAAAGCGGCGCAGATATATCTCTACTCGCACGCCCATCCGACGCCGAGAGTGCTCATCGGCGGCGTGCGGCTCATCGCGGGTGTGCAACCACCGCCACCACTGCCGCTGCCTGTGCCGCCGCAATACAGCAAGCTCAAAGACCTCTATCTCACGACGCACATCGTTCGCGACGGCAAACCGGCTATTAGCATCGTTACGCCCACGTCGGGCATCTACAAAGCGCAAGCGGCGCGGTTGCAGGCGGCCATCGAGAAGCTGACCGGCTGCAAAGTGCCGATCATCGCCGACGGCTTGCCAGAGGCCGCCGTGCCGATCAAAGGCAGCCTCATTGTGCTTGGTAATCGCTCAACCAATGTCACGATCAGCGAACTCTACAATCGCTACTTCCTGCTGACCGACCTGCGCTATCCCAGCGTGGGCGGCTACGAACTTCGAACCATCCACAATCCGTTCGGCGGCGGCCATAACGTCATCGTGGTTGGCGGCAGCGATGCAAAAGGCGTGGACGCGGCGACCGATGCGCTCATTGCCACACTCCGACGCTCCGACGCTCCACGCTCCACGTTCCTCTCTGTCGGCTGGCTCATGCAGATCAAGCTCGGCGACGGCATCGTCGTGCCGCGCAACGTGCGCGAGCTGGAGACTTGGGAAGCGTCGAAAGGTTACGGCTCGGTGGGTTACTTCGGCTGGAACAGCATCAGCAAGCGCATGGCAGCCTACTACATGAGCGGCGACCCGTTCCACGCGCGCGAGGCGTTGCGGCTCGCGTTCCCGGACAAGCAGGCGTTCAAGGAGATCACCGAGATTGACGGCGAGATGATCGAGAACAAGGACGACCCGCTCGCGGGCACGTATCACTACACCTCGCACATGATGATCCTGTTCTGGGACCTTATCGAGGAAAGCTCCATCTTCACCGACGAGGAACGGCTGAAGGTCATCAACGCTTTCGCGCGGCAACTCAACCATCGCAAGGACGAGGGCGTGTATCGGCTCGCGCGTCCGCCATCGGCGGTCGGCTCGCGCCATGGCCAATGGTCGGCCATCTCGCTCTACTGCCTCGGCCGCTATTTCCAGCGCGATTACGCGGAGCCGGTCTGGGCGCAATGCGTGCGAGGTTCTCAGTTCCATTTTGCGCCGCTGCACGAACAGGCGTGGATCGCCGGCGAGAACGACAACTTGTTCTGGTATTGCACGGGTATCGCGCCGGTCTTCACTTACATGGTGCTCAGCGGCGACCGCGAGCCGATGCGCAACGGCGTCGCGGCGAAGCTGCTGCGCGGCCAAGAACTTCTGATCTCCGGCCGCGTGCCCGACTGGGCGCTGAACTCCGCCGCGCTCGACTACCTGCACAAGGCTGCCTATCTGACACAGGACGGCCGCTGGTTGGCATATCGCGACCGGACCGGCATCAACACGAACGTTTTCCGGCTCGGCCAGTCGTTCTGGCCGGACGACAAGCTGAAGCCGGCGCAGCCAACCGACCTCGTCGGCAAATGGACGGTCAACCACCTGCCGAAGCCGCACTGGCTCGCGCGCAACAACGGGTTTCCGCTGGAGGAATCGTTCCAGAACGCCAGCTTCCGCAGCGCGACGGACGCGAGCGGCGATTTTATCCTCATTGACGGCTTCAACGGCGCGTCGCGAAATCCCTATCACACGTTCGCGTTGCTCGAACTGCGGCTGGCCGGCCAGACGATCCTGCAAGGCTACTTGAACCAAGTGCTCACGAAAGCCGACGGCATGGTTGAGCCGCAGGTCGCAATGGACGCTGCGCTGCGCTGCGCGGACGTGATCGGCCAGACGGCCGTCTGTGTCGGCGAGACGCCCAAGGCGGCGTTCTGCAACTGGCGGCGCACGCTCGCGCAGCGCACCGGTCGCTACGCGCTCGTCGTGGACGACCTTACATTCCGCAGCGACAGCCAGAACATGGAGGTGCAGCTCAAGTGGGAGAACCAGCAGGGCGGTTTCCGTTTTGACGCGAAACAGAATGCGCTGCGCCGGCCGGGCGCGGCAGTGCTTCCGGCGGATGTGTTCGCCCGGACGACCGGCGGCGGCATCGTCACGCAAGAATGGAACGGCGCGGTCAAGAAAGGCCAGCATGGGGTATTCTTTGCGCTGTTTGGAACGGCCACTAACGAACTGTATTGCCTGCGGCTCGCGGACAACGCTGCTGCGCTCGCGCTGCCGCAGAAGGCAGCCGCCATCATTGGCGATTGGGAAGGAAACAAGGGCGACCTTGTGCTGCTCGCGGAAGATTATCTGTTCGGCGTGGGCCTGACGCAGACCGGCAAGGAGCAAGGGCTGCTCTTGGCGAATGCGCCGGTGGACGTGGAGTGGGATTTCACCGCGGGCCGGATGGAAGTGGTCACGCGCGGCGCGGCACTGCTCACCGTTGCCGTTGCGGACGCCACCGCCGTCCACAGTGGCAACCAGATCGTGAAAGGCAACGCGAGCGCGAGCGGCTACATGACGATCTTGTTGCGCCAGGGCCGCACCGTCATCGAAGGCATCAAACCGTCCGATGCTGCGCGTCGTGATCTCGCCACGCAACTTGCGGCGTGGTTTGAGCAGGCGAGCTCGAAACGCGCGCTGATCAAGAAGACAGCGCCAGCAGCATCAGCGGCAGCCGCCGAACTCAAGACGGCGTTCACCGCTCAAGTCGGCGGCCCGGTGAGAGACTTGATCGTGATTCCCGCCGATGGCCGCGAACTCATCGCCGCCGCGGAGGAAACGACGATTCATTTGCTGGGTGCCGACGGCCAAGAACTCCGCCAGATGCGCGCCGACGGCAAGATTCGCCAGCTTCACTGGTGGCCGGAGCACAAGCTGCTGTTGGCGGGCTGCGAGGACGAGAAGGTCTGCGCCTTCGACCTCGCGGGCGAGCGGAAGTGGACGTTCGTGTCGGAGATGGACCCGGCGGTGTTCCGCGCGGCGAAACAGTATTGGTTCAAGAGCGCGCCGGGCCACGGGGGCATCCACGGTGTCGGCAGCGGGGTGTTTCTCGACGGGGAGAGTCAGGCGTTCGTCGGCAGCGCGTGCACACTGGAGATCATTGACGAGAACGGCAAGTTGGTGAAGCGGATGCCGCAGTTCTGGGGCACGGTTTATAAGTTCGCGCTCGTGCCCGGCCCCGAAGGCAGTGTGAACCTGCTCGCGTCGCGCAAGATCACCGATGGGCCGTCGCTCGGCGTCATCAACAACCGCACACTCAACCCGACGGCGCGCAGCTTCTACGGCGTGCCGGCGGGCCACACGCACGTCAGCGGTTGGATGGACCAGACGCGCCATCACATCTTCGTGGAGGATCTCGACGGTGACGGGAAGAAGGAGGTCGTGAGCGAGATCACCGGCGCGTGGAACCGCGTGACGGTCTGGGACCTGCAAGGCAAGCCGCTCCACAACGTCCAGTTCGGCCCCGGCGCGAGAGACGGCGGGCGCGACATTCGTGACCTCGACCTCGGCCACCTCGACGACGACGGCAAGAAGGAGATCGTCGTTGCGTTGTCGAACGGCTTGGTTGTTGCGCTCAACCATTGTTGCGAGAAGCTGTGGTCGAAGCGGCTCAACAGTTCGCCGGTCGTGCTAAAGGTGGCAGGCAGTTCCGTTATCGTCGCGTCCGAAAACGGGAGCGTGCTGATGCTGGACAGCCGCGGCAACGTCGTCAGTCAAGGCAAACTCAACGGTCGGCCGACCTGCATTCAGAAACTGACAGCGGCGTCGTTTGTGGTCATCGCCAGCGAGAAAGGTGAAATCAAAGCGTTTTCGGCTGAACGCGGCTTAACGTCGCGGTGATGGAGCCGCGCAGCCGAGCCGGACGACCGCTGGCGGCCCTGGCCTCTCTCGAATACCACTGAAGCGTCCCCCCGCGCGTGCAGATGAAAACATCCTTCTACAGACGGCACGTTGCTTGCGCCGCGCCGAGCACGCCAGCCGACTTCCGGCTTGCATCGATCTCGCTGCTACCCTCGAATGTCTGTCTTATGACTCGTGCAATTCTCGTTTTGTTTCTGGCGCTTCTCACGGCGGTTGCCGCCCACCCGGTTGATGAGACGATGCTCAAGGCTGATGGTTGGTCAGCGGTATTCCATGACAGTGTGCTCATGAGTCTGCAAAACCGTCTGACAGGCGAGGCGTTCATCATATCCAAGGGGGGCGCACCCGTGACGGGCGTGCGCGTGAGTCGCGACAAGGTGCTCTCGGATGGCAAGACGGTGCGAGTGGCACAGCGCGTCGCGGTCGAGCGAAACGATCTGGTCGTCCAGCAAGAAGCGAGTTTTGAGAAGCCGCCGCTGGTCGGCGTGTCATGGGGCATCGCGGAACTGGCCGATGGTGTCGAGGTGCTCGTGCCGGGCCACAGCGGGCTGCGGTTCGGGCCGGGAGCGCCGGATGGCGATCATCGTTTCACCTGGCCGATGAGCTGGGAGGCGCAGTTCGTGTTGCTCCAAGGCAAGCGCGGCGGATTCCTCGTGATGAGCGACGACACGACGATGCAGTTCAAGGAA